>JAESGV010000047.1_pt1:230000-317562 | contig 317562 bp, 278 predicted proteins | sample 9269781 | NCBI WGS metagenome assembly JAESGV01 (sample SAMN15741586, study PRJNA653496) | algae metagenome | isolation source: Tildeniella torsiva UHER 1998/13D and co-occurring heterotrophs from... | place: Slovakia: Slovak Paradise National Park, Hrabusice, Kosice Region...
CCATCAGATAGGCGGGGCTGTTGGGGATGCGCGACGGGGGCTGATAGGTCAGGATCTCCCGCACCAGCCCGACCGGGGCGGCGAAGACCTCCTCGCCCAGGCCGAAGCTGACGTACTGGCCGGCGAAGGCGCCGCTCACGGGGCTGTCGGCCGAGGCCTTTCTTTCCGCTTGGCCGGACATCAGGCGCTCTCCCGGAAGTCCATGTCCTCGGCGTCAGCGCCGCCGACCGTCATGTCCAGGGCGAAACCCTGGGCTCGGGCCTGCTGGGCGTGGACCGGGGATTTTGCCGAAGCCGGGGCCGACGTCGATCGGGCCGCGGAGCTGAGCACGGTGACCCTGGCGCCCGTCGCACGGTGGCGCGGCGAGGCTGAGGCGCGCGGCGCCGAACGCCCTTCGCCCGAGGCGTCGGTGCGGAAGAAGGCGATGGAGGTCTGAAGCTCTTCGGCCTGGGCCGCCAGTTCTTCGGAGGTCGCCGACATCTCTTCCGAGGCCCCGGCGTTCTGCTGGGTCACCTTGTCCAGCTGCTGGACCGCCTCATTGATCTGGTTGGCGCCGATGTCCTGTTCACGACAGGCGGCGGAGATTTCCGAGACCAGTTCGGCGGTCTTGCGGATGTCCGGCACCAGACGCTGCAGCATGTCGCCGGCTTCCTGAGCGGCCTTGACCGTGTCGCATGAGACGGTGCCGATTTCAGCGGCGGCCGTCTGGCTGCGTTCGGCCAGTTTACGCACTTCCGAAGCCACCACCGCGAAGCCCTTGCCGTGCTCCCCGGCGCGGGCGGCCTCGACCGCCGCGTTCAGGGCCAGCAGATCGGTCTGACGCGCGATCTCCTGCACGATGCCGATCTTGTCGGCGATGGTGCGCATGGCGTCCACGGCGCGGTTGACCGCCTCGCCGCTGGCCTCAGCGTCCTTGGCCGACTGGCGCGAGATCTTCTCGGTCTGGGCGGCGTTGTCGGCGTTCTGTTTGATGTTGGCGGCCATCTGCTCCATCGAAGAGGAGACCTGTTCCGCCGCCGCCGCCTGTTCTGTGGCGCCCTGGCTCATCTGTTCGGACGTCGAAGACAGTTCCTGGCTGCCGGACGACACATTGTCGGCGGCCGACAGGGCGTCGGACACCACGCCGCGCAGCCGTTCGATCATGGTGTTCAGATTGCCCAGCATGTCGCCGATCTCATCGCGGGTGGTGACGGCGAGCGTCCTGGTCAGATCCCCCTCGGCCACGGCGCGGACCGCCTCATTGGCGCGATGCAGACCCCGCTTGATGATGAAGGACACCAGGGTGCAGCCGCCCAGGGCCACCAGAACCGCCGCCACGGCGGTGATGATCAGGCCGGTTCGGGCGTTTTCGAAGACGGTTGTGGTGGCCGCCTCGGCCTCCTTCATCTTCTCCCTGTCGATTTCAACGATGCGGTGGGTGGACTTCTCCAGTTCGGCCGCCAAGGTCCGGGCCTCGTTCAGCATCAGGGCGCCGGCGCCGGCCTTGTCGTTCGCCAGGGCCAGACGATGAACCTCGTTGCTGATCAGCTTGTACTGGGCCCAGGTGTCGGCCAGCTTGGTCCAGTCGCCCTTGGCCTCGGGCGAGGCGGCGGCGAGGGCCTGGTTCAGCTGATCTTCAAGGCGTCCTGCAGCCTGTTTCGCCTCTTCCGAAAAGGTCCGGACCTGTGCGGGGTCGGTCGCCAGCACCATGCCGCGTTCGCGCCGCACCACGCCGCCGAACTCGGCGTCCACACTCTGGGCGCGGCTCAGCTGCGCCGCCGGCCCCTCGATCAGTTCGGTGATGGATTGGTTTAACGTCCCCAGTCGGCTGATCGACAGGGCGACGATGCCGACGAGGGCCAGGATCAACAGGCCGAAGGTTACGGCCAGCTTGGCCTTTATGGTGAAACGCATGATCTCTCTCCGCAATGGCCGGTTAGGGGTGGGCGAGGGACGCGACCGGCCATGGGGCGTCCTGAAAATTGAAGAAGGGGCGAAGTGCGGTCAGGTCAGACCTCGCCGGGGGCGCGCAACGCCCCCTCTTGGTCGAAATAGTAGCAGTCATCTCAGTCCCCTTCCGCAGCCTTAGCCACACAACCAGAAGCATCATTAGCTTGCATGGTTAAACCGGCTTCAACCCTGGGTTAGGGGGTTGTACTTAGCGCAGCAACTATACTGAAAACCGCGCAAAGAGGCTGGGCCGCGCCCTGATCGTGCAAGGCTAACCATGCAGCCCTGAGTGTTCGCCATAGACCCAGGTAGCGGACGGACGGCCTTCGGCGGCGCCGACCGCCTCGCTCCTAGAGCCTGATCCGTTGAGGAGGAACCGCTACGCGGTTCCGCTGAAACGGTGAATCAGGCTCCAGATTAAAGCGAGAGCATGATTCACGCTTCTGTCGGAACCGCGAAGCGGTTCCGTCCGAAACGATCATGCTCTTGCCGAGCGAAAGATACCGTCGGACCAAAGACCGCAAACGTCAATAAGTCTGCGTCTGATTCTCATCAGTAATCCGATCATCGACCAAGGTCGTAATCCATTGCACAGAGACGCAAGGCATCTATTCTCAATGGTGACCAGGACTCGACCATCGAGAAGCGGGCCGGCGTCGAAGGAGGAGGAAAGCTGTTGGAAGATTCGCTGGCGAGCAGCGTCTTTGTCGGCGCGCCGATGGCGATCGTGGCCGTCGATCGGACCGGCCGTGTCCGCAACCATAATCCGGCGGCTCAACAGCTGTTCGGCGCCGTTTTGGACGATCCGTCCCTGAGCATCGACGCCCTGTTTGAAGGCTTTAATCTGGACGACGTCGCCACCCCCGAGGCGGCCCAGGCCTTCAATGGCCGCCGCGATCCGTCGGGCCAGGCCCCCATCTGGCAAGCGCGTCGCGCCGACGGCGAAGACGCCTTCGTCGAGATCCAGGCCACCCGCTTCACCCACAAGACCTGCGACTGCGCCACCCTGTTCATTCAGGACGTGTCCGCCCGGGTCGCCGCCGAGACCGCCGTCCAGGATCTGCGGCTTCAGATCATGTACAATTGGCGGCTGAACTCGCTGGGCGAAGTGGCCTCGATGGCGGCCCATGATCTGAGCCAACCCCTGTCCGCCGCCGCGAACTTTCTGGAGGCGGCCCGGCGGATGGCTGAGGCCCGGCCGGAGGCTGCGGACGACCTCCCTCAGGCGCTGATCGCCGCCAAGGGCCAGATCGACCGGGCGACAGCCATCATTCGCCGCCTGCGCCAGATGATGCGTCACGAATCCGGTCCTCGGGTTCGGGAAAATGTGTCGGAGGTGGTCAAGGAAATCCTGCCGATCCTCAGGATGCACGCAGGGGGGACGAGGGCGGACATACAGGTGCGGCTGGACCCGGCGGATACGGCCTGGTGCGACCGCGTGCAGATTCAGCAGGTCCTGATCAATCTGATCCGCAATGCGCTCGACGCCCCGGAGAACGGCAAGCGCCGCCGCATTGAGATTGCGGGCGGCCCGGTCGACGGCGGCTACCAGCTGTCGGTCGCCGACAACGGCCCCGGCGTCGCCCCTGACATGGCCGGCAAATTGTTCGAGCCCCTGGCCAGCAGCAAGCCCGGCGGCATGGGCCTGGGTTTGTCGATCTGCCGCACCCTGGTGGAGGCCCACGGCGGAACCCTGGCCCTGACGCCCAGCCCCTTGGGTGGGGCGGCCTTCGCCTTCAACCTGGCCGACGAGACCTTGACCGAAGCGCCCCGCCCCGCCGAATCGAACCGGAGCGATGACTTGCTCCTGCTGGCGCGCGCCTCCAGCGGCGGCGCTGCGGTGGTCAGCCGGGCGCCGATCGGCCCGGGCGCCGTGTTTTCACGCCTGAATTAGAACCGCCCGAAACGGCAAGCGGCTCGCCTCGGTTGCGCCTCAGCCGACGAAATGGGCGTGGAAGCCAGCCGGTCCCAACACCCACAGGTCGTAGCGTCCGCCGTCGGCCGACAGGTCCCAGGCGCCCGTCAACCGTCCGCCCGCCCCCACCGTGTAGCGCCGGGGCAGCCGATCCAGGTGCAACCGGTCATAGACATGGAAGACCGCGGCCAGATCCCCCTGCGACACGAAGGTGAGTTCCGCGCGCGCCGCCGCCGCATCGACGTCGCAATGGGCCTGAAGCCGATAGCGATGCGGGCGCATGGGCCTCTGGCCCGGCTCCTGCACCGGGCGCGCCGGCCGGACCGGAGCGGTCGGCGACGGCTGTTCGGGAATGGCGGCCGCCCGCGCCCGGACCTCTGCGGTCTCGGGCAGGCGATCGACGAAAGGCGTCTGGTTCGGCGTGGCGAAGTCGAAGGCGGTCGTCAGGTCGCTGCACACCGCCCGTCGCCAGGGCGAGATGTTGGGCTCCATCACCCCGAAGCGACGCTCCAGGAACCGGATCACCGAGGTGTGGTCGGCCACCTCCGAATGGACGAAGCCGCCGCGCGACCAGGGCGACAGCACATACATGGGCACCCGCGGCCCCAGGCCGTAGGGCCGCCCCCGGAACTGGGCCTCGTCGCCATCGGCGCCGGGCGCCGGCAGGCGGTGGTATTCCCCCTCGGTCGAGACGGTGGAGGCGCCGGCGAAACCGCCGGGCGCATCGGCGTCGGGCGACGGCGGGGCGGGCGGCGGGACGTGGTCGAAGAAGCCGTCGTTCTCATCGAAATTGATGAACAGCACCGTCCGCGCCCAGACGGCGGGATCGGCGGTCAGGGCGTCGATGACGCGAGACATATAGTCCGCCCCCTGGGCCGGGCTGGACGGGCCGGGATGTTCGGACCCCTCGGCCGTGCCGATGATCCACGACACCTGCGGCAGCCGACCGGCCAGGACGTCGGCCTTCAGCTGATCCAGATCGCGGGTGGACAGGGCCCGTTCCTTCAGCGCCGGGTCCGAACCCGGCTCGCCACGCCAGGCGCGGCGATAGGCCATGAAGTTCTGGACCGGGTTGTCGCCGAAATTGTCGGCCAGATTCTGATAGTGGCGCCAGTCGATCCCCGCCGCCTGAAGCCGCTCGGCATAGGTGGTCCAGTCATAGCGGGGCTGGTCGGCGTCGGGCTTGTTCAGATCGTCGTCGACATTGTCGATGACCGGGCCGCCGGCGCGGCCGTGCGGGTCGTTCGTCCCGCTGAACAGGAACAGGCGGTTGGTGTTGGTCCCCGTCTGCACCGAGCAGTGATAGGCGTCGCACAGGGTGAAGGCCTCGGCCATGGCGTATTGGAACGGGATGTCCTCACGCCGATAGTAGCCCAGGGCGCGCTGGGTCTTGGCCTCGGGCCAATGGGCCATCCGCCCCTGGTCCCACGCCGCCTGGGCGTCGGGCCAGTGGTGGGGCGTCCCCTCCATCCGCATCAGGTCGAAGTCGGCGGTCGTCGCCAGGTGGAAGGGACCGACCTCGGCCGGGGGCTGGACCGTGCGGTCCACCTGGGTCCAGACGTCGCGCGGGGCGCCGTCGGCGCCGGGTGCGACGGGAATGGGATGGGGATCGCCAAAGCCCCGCACCCCGGCCAGGGCGCCGAAATAGTGGTCGAAGCTGCGGTTCTCCTGCATCAGGATCACCACATGGGCCACGTCCTCGATCGTGCCCTTGCGGACGTCGGCGGGGATGGACAGGGCCCGCGCCAGAGAGGCCGGAAGCCCCGCCGCCAAGACCGCGCCCAGGCCGCCTGCAAGGCCGCCCGCCAGAAGAGATCGCCGATCGACAGACATCAGATGTTTCCGAACAAGGCCCGCGCCGATCTTATGACCGGCGCGGGCGACAGGTTTGCGACGATGAGGGCGAACGCCTCAGTGACGCCAGGTCAGGCCCAGACCCAGCATGCGCGGGGCGGTCTGATAGCCGATGGTGTAGCGTTCCGACTTGCCGCGCGTGGCCCAGTATCCGGCCTCGCCCGTCAGGTTTTCGCCATAGGCGCTGAGCACCAGCTGGTCGGTCAGCTGGAAGCGGGCGCCGAAGTCCAGCGTCGCCTGGGGCTGGATGTATTCATCCAGCGCATTGGCGCGCAGGGTGGCGATGTAGCGGCCGCGATAGCTGTAGCCCAGGTCGGCGTCGAAGCGGTCGCGCTTGTAGCTCAGGCCGACGTTGCCCAGGACCTTGGGCGCATTCGGCAGCCCCACCTCGACGCCTTCGCGCCAGGCGATGCCGGGATCGGCCTTGCTGGGCTGGTAGGTGTAGTTGGCCCAGGCCGAGAAGCCGGCGATCAGGTCGCGGCGCCCCGCAAGCTCGACGCCCCAGATGGTGGCGTCCTTGCCGTTGGCCGAGGTGGTGATCGGCACGCCGTCGGCGCCGACCATCACCTGCGACCCCGCCGACTGGTAGATGAAGTTGTCGATCTCCTTGCGGAACAGGCCGGCGGACAGGAAGCCCTGGTCGCCGGCGTACTGGACGCCCAGATCGAAGTTCAGGGCCTCGGCCGGCTTCAGATCGGGGTTGCCCTTGGAGATCGAGACGATCCGCGGGCCGTTGGACTCGATGTTGATGCCCTTGGAGATGTCCGTGAAGTTCGGACGGGCGAAGGAGGTCCAGACGGCGGCGCGGACGGTCCAGTCGGCGTTCGGGCGCCAGTCGACGTGCAGGCTGGGCAGAACCTGGGTGTAGCTGGCCTCTGTGGTGCCGGCGGCGCCGCCGAACTCGCGTTTCACCTTATTGGTGGCGGAGTCCTCGGTCGTGACCAGGGCCTCGTTGTGGATGTCGGTCCGCTCCACCCGCGCCCCGGCCGTGGCCGACCAGGCGCCCCGTTCCAGCACCGCCATGGCGTAGCCGCTGTAGCTGGTCTCGCGGCCCGAGGAGTCGTTCAGGTTCCAGGGGTATTCGTCGTCGGTCACACGCGGCGCGGCTTGCAGCACGGCTAGGACGCGGTTCATCTCAAGGATCGTGCCGAAGCGCGTCAGGCCGTGGTAGTGATCATCGTCGAAATGATCGATCGAGCCCGCGATCAGGTCGGTGTGGTTCGAAAGGGGCGAGCCGCTGGCCAGCCCCGGAATCGCGCGCGTGCCGCTGTCGACGTCCTGCTGCTGATCATAGTCCCGTTGCGACCGGCGGAAGCGGAAGCCGCCCTTGACCGTCTTCAGCACGCCCTTGTCTTCCGGCGACCAGGCCAGGTTGACGGCGGCGTAGGCCTGAGAGTCTTCGGAGATCCGGCGATACAGTTCGGCGTAGTCGAACTTCAGATTGGCCGGGTTCAGCATGGCCGACGACTGGGCCTCGCTCATGATCCAGGTCGGATGTTTGCTGTCCGAGGCGTCAAAGCCGATCGGGGTGCTGTAGATCGGCAGGCTGTCGTCGGTGACATACTCCATATACCACTGGTTCGGCGTCTCGGTCCGGCCGTAGGTGTAGGCGATGTCGTAGTCCAGCTCGAAGGCGCTGCGGACGTGGCGGCCGCCCAGGTTCAGCACGCCCAGGCGGTTGTCCTCCTGCTTCACCTCGGCGCCCATCAGGGACGAGAAGCTGTTGATGGCGCCCGTGTCGTCCTGACCGGTCTTGACGTCGATATAGTCGTGCAGCTGATCGTTCTTCCACTGGGAGTACAGGCCGCGCAGGTGAAGTTCGTCATTCGACGTCGGGCGGTATTCCAGGGTGAAGTTGCCGCCGGTGCGGTCGATGTCGTTCACGAACCGGTCCAGGCCGTGCGAGACCAGCCGCAGGGGGGTGTCTTCCGACAGGACGGTGTCGCTATCCGGCAGGAGGCCGTTCGGACGCCAGCTGGTGTTGTAGCTGATGTTCTCGTTGCGCTCGCCCGTAATGGTCCGTTCGGTATGGAAGACCACGCCGTAAAGGCCCAGGGTCCGGTCGGAATCGAGGAAGGTCGAGAAGGCGCCGGTCAGGTCGGTCGCCGTCTTGTCCGCGATGTTTTCCCGGCTGGCGCGGACCGAAAGGCTGGCCATGCCGTCGCCGAAGTCGAAGGGGCTGGGCAGGCGGAAGTCGATGGTGCCGCCGACCGCGTCGCCGTCCAGATCCGGGGTCACGCTCTTGACCACCCGCACCGTGTCCAGGCCGTCGGGCGGCAGCAGGTCCAGGGCCACGGCGCGGTTGTCGCGGCCCGAGGTCGCCAGGCGCACGCCGTTCATCGTGTAGACGTTCAGGGCGCTGTCCAGGCCGCGAATGCTGACGTAGCGCGCGTCGCCCGTGCCGCGGTCGTTGACGGTGCTGACGCCCGGCAGACGCTTCAGCGCCGCCGCCACGCTGGTGGACGGGATGGTCAGCAGTTCATCGGCGGAGATGACCTCCGAAACGATGTCGGCCTGGCGCTGCTCGGCCTCGGCGCGGCGGGTGGCGCTGCGCGAACCGGTGACGATGATGTCGGCGAGGTTGGCGGCGTCCGCCGTCCCGCCTTGCGCCGGTGCGGTCTGGGCCAAGGCGGCGGCGGGCAGGATCGCTGCGAGCGCTGCGCCGCACAGCAGGGCGCGCGCGCAAAAGCGCGTGTTTGAAAGAACCATGATGACATCCCCTGACGTTTGGACGGCGCTGAGCCGTCTTCGAACGATCTACGCCGGGCCTGTGACATCGATGTGAACTATTGTGGCATTTTGTGTTTTTGTGTGGATTTTGACGAAGGCAGGCGCCACATGTCACACGAGTTGCATGACCCAAGGCACGGCGTTGAATCAGTCCGCACGGCTCGAAGCCCTATTGTCCGCCCTGGCTGATCAGGGCGCCTGTTCGATCGCCGATCTGGCGACGGCCTTTGATGTGTCCGAGGAGACGATCCGCCGCGACATCCGACGGCTGGAGCAGGACGGGGCGGTGCGAAAGGTGCACGGCGGCGTCCGCCTGCCTGATCGCCGCGCCGAGGCGCCGTGGCGGCAGAGGCTGAACATCAACGCCGAGGCCAAGAAGCGGATCGCGGCCCACGCGGCCGAGTTGGTCGAACCAGGCATGACCCTGCTGCTGGATTCCAGCACCACCGTCTTCTGGCTGGCGCGCCGGATCGCCTCTGTGCGCGATCTGACGGTCGTGACCAACAGTCTGGAGACGGCGGGCGAGCTGGCGGCCCTGTCGGACGCCCGGATCTTCCTGGCGGGCGGGGCGGTCAACCCCGCCTATCGGGCCAGTTTCGATGCGGACGCCGCCGCCTACGCCAACCGGTTCGTGCCGGACCTGGCCTTCTTCTCCATCGTCGCCGTGGACGCCGCGCACGGCTTTCTCGATCACGAGCCCGAAGAGGCGGCCTATGCCCGGGCGGTGCTGCCCAATGCGCGCAAGGCGGTCTGTCTGACGGACGCCTCCAAATTCGGGGCGGCGGGCCGCGCCCAGGCGGCGGACTGGTCGCAGGTGGCCATGATCGTCACGGACCAGCCGCCCCCCGCCGCCGTCGCGGCTGCGGCGCGCGACGGCGGGGTCGAGGTGCGGATCGCCTGATCCGCTCCCGGCCGATCAGTTGATCGACATGACGATCCGACCCTCGATCTGGCCCCTGTGCATCCGGGCGAAGATGTCGTTGATATTGTCCAGGGGCTCCACGGCGATGATGGACTTGACCTTGCCCTGGGCGGCGAAGTCCAGCGCCTCTTGAAGGTCCAGCCGGGTGCCGACGATGGAGCCGCGCACTGTCGTGCCGTTCAGCACCATGTCGAAGATCGACAGGGGGAAGTCGCCGGGCGGCAGGCCGTTCAGGGCGACCGTCGCCCCCCGCGAAGTCATGCCCAGGGCCTGTTCGAACGCCTTGGGCGAGACGGCGGTGACCAGCACCCCTTGGGCGCCCCCGTCGGTCTGACGCTTGATCTCGGCGGCGGGGTCGTCAGACGTCTTGGCGTTGACCGTCACCGAGGCGCCCAGACGCCGCGCCAGGTCCAGCTTGGCGTCGTCGATATCGACGGCCGCGACGTTCATCCCCATGGCCTTGGCGTATTGCACCGCCAGATGGCCCAGGCCGCCGACGCCCGAGATCACCACCCAGTCGCCGGGCTTGGTCTCCGTGACCTTCAGCCCCTTATAGACGGTGACGCCGGCGCAAAGGATCGGCGCGATCTCTTCAAAGCCGATGTTATCGGGCAGATGGCCGACGAAGTTCGGGTCCGCCACCACATATTCGGCGAAGCCGCCGTTCACCGAATAGCCGGTGTTCTGCTGCTCGTGGCACAGGGTCTCCCACCCGCCGAGGCAGTGTTTGCAATGGCCGCAGGCGGAATAGAGCCAGGGCACCCCGACGCGGTCGCCCTCCTTGACGTGTTTCACGCCGGCGCCGACGCCCGAGACGTAGCCGACGCCTTCGTGGCCCGGAATGAAGGGCGGATTGGGCTTGACCGGCCAGTCGCCCTCGGCGGCGTGCAGATCGGTGTGGCAGACGCCGCTGGCGACGACCTTCACCTGGATCATGCCGGGTCCGGGGGTGGGGATCGGCGCATCCTCGATCACCAGGGGCTTGCCGAATTCGCGCACGACGGCGGCCTTCATGGTTTTGGCCATGGTTCATCCTCGATCAGAAGGGGGAACGGGCGGACCGGAAGCAGGACACCGGCCCGCCCGCCTGGGAGCCGCTCTCCGGACAGACGGATCAGAGAGCGATCGGAGGATGGCCGATCCGGAGCCGGCCATCCTTGATGCAGATCAGAAGAAGCCCAGCTTGTTCGGGCTGTAGCTGACCAGAAGGTTCTTGGTCTGCTGATAGTGATCCAGCATCATCCGGTGGTTTTCACGGCCGATGCCCGACTTCTTGTAGCCGCCGAAGGCCGCGTGGGCCGGATACTGGTGATAGCAGTTGGTCCAGACCCGCCCGGCCTGGATGGCGCGGCCGGCGCGATAGGCGGTGTTCATGTCGCGCGACCAGACCCCGGCGCCCAGGCCGTATTCGGTGTCGTTGGCGATCTCCATCGCCTCTTCGAAGGTCTTGAAGGTGGTCACGGCCAGGACGGGACCGAAGATTTCCTCCTGGAAGATCCGCATGTCGTTCGTGCCTTTGAACACCGTCGGCTTGACGTAGTAGCCGCCGGCCAGATCGTCCTGAAGCTGGGCCTGGTCGCCCCCGGTCAGGACCTGGGCGCCCTCTTCGCGGCCGATCTTCAGATAGCTCAGGATCTTCTTCAGCTGCTGGTCCGACGCCTGGGCGCCGATCATGGTCGCAGGGTCCAGCGGGTCGCCCTGGACGATGGCCTCGACCCGGGCGATCGCCTTCTCGATGAAGGCCTCATAGATGTCTTCGTGGATCAGGGCGCGGCTGGGGCAGGTGCAGACCTCGCCCTGGTTCAGGGCGAACATCGCAAAGCCTTCCAGCGCCTTGTCCAGAAAGGCGTCGTCGGCGTCCATCACGTCCTTGAAGAAGATGTTCGGCGACTTGCCGCCCAGCTCCAGCGTCACCGGAATGATGTTCCGGGTCGCATATTCCATGATCTTCTGGCCGACGGCCGTCGAGCCGGTGAAGGCGATCTTGGCGATGCGCGGATTGGTCGCCAGGGGCTCGCCCACCTCGGTGCCCGTGCCGGAGACGATGTTCAGCACGCCGGCGGGTAGGAGGTCCTGGATCAGTTCGACAACCACCAGAATCGAGGCCGGGGTCTGTTCCGCCGGCTTCATGACGATGCAGTTGCCCGCCGCCAGGGCCGGGGCGATCTTCCAGGCGGCCATCAGGATCGGGAAGTTCCACGGGATGATCTGACCGACCACGCCCAGCGGCTCATGGAAGTGATAGGCGACCGTTTCGTGGTCCAGTTCCGAGATCCCGCCTTCCTGGGCGCGGATGCAGCCGGCGAAATAGCGGAAGTGGTCGATCGCCAGCGGAATGTCGGCGGCCAGGGTCTCGCGCACCGGCTTGCCGTTGTCCCAGGTCTCGGCCTCAGCCACGGCCTGGAGGTTGGCTTCGATCCGGTCGGCGATCTTGTTCAGGATCACGGCGCGTTCGGCGACGCTGGTCTTGCCCCAGGCGTCCTTCGCCGCGTGGGCGGCGTCCAGGGCCAGCTCGACGTCGGCCGCGTCCGAGCGTGCGACCTCGCACAGGACGCGGCCGTTCACCGGGGAGGTGTTCTCGAAATACCGGCCGTTGACGGGGGCGACCCAGCGGCCGCCGATGAAGTTGTCATAGCGCGTCTTGAACTTGGGCGTCGCGGCGCGGGCGAATTCGGGCTTGGTCACGAGTGCGTCTCCTTGCGGTTTCCTCGGGCGCCGATTGTCCGGCGTCGTTTGAGGCAAACTCGGTCCGCAAGGCCCGCCGCGCCAGAAGCCCGGTTCATGATGCGGCGCAAACCTGTCGCAGATTTGCGACAGATTACAGGAGGCTGTTACTGGGCGTCGTTCAGACCCAGCCGGTGCAGCTTGCGGTGCAGGGTGGCGCGGCTGATGCCCAACAGGCGGGCGGCGGCCGAGACATTGCCTCCGCTGCGCGCCAGGGCCCGGCGCACCGCGCCCCGTTCCGCCTCCAACAGGTCCGCCTCGGCCGCGCCGGGCGTCAGAAGGTCCGAGGCCGGCAGCTGGGCGGCGATCCGTTCGTCGGTGATCGACAGGGACAGGCGCGCCGCCCGCGTCGCTCCGATGACCAGATCGTCGCGATCCACGGCCAGCAGGGCCGCCGCATTCCGTTCGCCCGCGCTTCCGGCCAGGACGATGCGGGCGTCGCAGAAGGTCTGACGGAAGGCCTGGGCCTCGATCGACCGGGCGGCGTCGGCCACGGCGGCCGAGATCAGACCCAGTATGGCCTCGGTCGCATCCGCCCGGCAGGACGAGACGTCCAGCGCCCCCGCCAGCCGGCCGAAGGGGTCGTGGATCGGATGGGTGACGCAGCTCAGGCCGGTGTTGCGGGCGTGGAAATGCTGGTCGCGGTGGATGGTGACGGGGCGGTGTTCGGCCAGGGCCGTGCCGATGCCGTTGGTGCCCTCATGCGCCTCGGACCAGACCGCGCCCGGCCACAGGCCCCAGCGATGAAAGGTCTCGTCGTCCGCCGCCGCCCCGCGCCGCTCCACCGGCACCCCTTCGGCGTTGGTCAGCAGGACGCAGCAGCCGACCCCGCCGACCGCCAGAAACAGCCGGTCCAGAACCCCTTCGGCCGCGCGGGTCATCGGCTCCATCGCCTGACGGGCGTCCTGCAGCGCCTGTTCGGAGATCGTCTCCACCGCGCCGGCCCGCGCCGGATCAAGGCCGTAGAGGGTCATGGACCGACGCCAGGAGGCCGCCAGGGCGGAGCGCGCGCCGGCGCCCTCGTCCAGCGCCTGCTGGATCAGGCTGGCGTGATCGGTCTGGGACCGCAGGCTCATGGGCGACCTCCGAAAGATCGGCAGTCCGCAGATCAGACGCCTGCAAAGCCTCCGCGTCAATCCGACCTTGGTCCCCCTCCCCGCCTCGCGGCCCGGTCAGCTTCAGGTTGGAAAGACGACATTGGGAACCGGCTGCTGATCCCCGGCCTTGTCTCCGCATCGCAGGAGACCCGAATGTCCATCATCGACAAGGCCTTGGCCGCCGTAACCCCCCAACCCGGCCAAGAGGCCCGCGCCGAAGCCACAGCCCAGGCGCGCGCGGCCGCCGCGCCCGGCGACTGGCTGTCGCTGGTTCTGGACCATCACGACGAAATCCGCGGCGCCTTCGCCCGCGGACGCCAGGTGAAATCGGCGGCCGACCGCCAGGCGGCCCTCAAGGCCCTGGCCCTGGTGCTGAACGGCCATTCGATCGCCGAGGAGCTGGTCCTCTACCCCGCCCTGGGACAGGCCGGCGAGAAGATGCACGCCGCCCACGCCTATCTGGAACAGACCACCGCCAAGGCGCAGATGGCCGAGCTGGAGAACATCGCCCCTTCCAACACCGCCTGGCTGGACAAGTGGGAGCATATCGAAGGCGCCGTCCTGACCCATATGTACGAGGAGGAGAAGGGCTGGTTCATCACCCTGAAGCAGAAGGGCGAGCACCAGGCGCGGCTGACCGACCGCTACCGCGAGGAATATGAACGCTACACCGGCGCCCCGGCGCGTCAGGCCGCCTGATCCGATGAGCGACCGCAAGCACAGCCGTGATTCGGCCGCCTCGGGTCTGGCCCAGGGCGGGCTGGGCGGGCCGGAGGATCAGCTGCTGGAGGCCGGACAGGAGGAGGTCTTCGCCCGCGAAGAGGTGGAGACGGGGCGGATCGAACACCATTCCAACACCCAGACCCCGCCCGACGCCGAGGAGATCGAACCCTCCTCTCCGAACGCCGGAAGCGACGGCGCGGCGGGCGCGGCCTGACGATGGCCGAGGGTCTGCGCGAGGCCGTGCCGGAGAATGCGGTGCATCTGTGCATCGACATGCAGCGAATGTTCGTCGAGGAGACGGCGTGGCGACTGGACTGGGCCGAGCGGGTCATGCCCCAGATCGTGCGCCTGTGCGAACGCCGGCCCGAACGGACCGCCTTCACCCGCTTCATCCCCGCCGCCCGACCGGGAGAAGGTCGCGGCGCCTGGCGCCGCTACTGGACGCGCTGGGCCTCCATGACCCTGGAGCGAATCGACCCCGGCCTGGTCGATCTGGCCCTGCCGCTTCAGCGGTTCGTCCCGCCCGGCCGGCTGATCGACAAACACGTCTATTCGCCCTGGGTCGGCTCGGACCTGGACGCGGTCCTGAGCCGCAGCGGGGTGGATACGCTGATCGTCACCGGGGGCGAGACCGACGTCTGCGTTCTGGCGACCGTCCTGGCGGCGGTCGATCTGGGCTATCGGGTCGTGATCGCCCAGGACGCGGTCTGCAGCTCGGCCGACGGGCCCCATGACGATCTCCTGCGCCTCTATCACGACCGCTTCTCGCAGCAGATCGAGACGGCGACGGTCGACGAGATCCTGGACGGCTGGCGCTGACAGGCGGACCGGTCAGGGACCGGTCCGCCCTCTTCGTCAGGCGATGCCCGCCCCGCCCGTGACGCCATAGACCTCGCCGGTGACATAGCTGGCCTCCTGGGACGCCAGAAGCACATAGACGGGCGCGATCTCGACCGGCTGGCCGGGCCGGCCGTAGGCGCTCTGTTCGCCGAAATGGACCACCTTCTCCATCGGCTGGCCGCCCGAGGGCTGAAGCACGGTCCAGAAGGGGCCGGGCGCCACGGCGTTGACGCGGATTCCCTTCTCCAAAAGCTGTTTGGACAGGGCCTTGGTGTAGGCGACGATCCCCGCCTTGGTGGTCGCATAGTCCAGCAGAATGGCCGAGGGCTCATAGGCCTGGATCGAGGCGGTGGTGATCACCGCCGCCCCGGCCGGCAGGTGGGGGACCGCCGCCTGGACGATCCAGTGCAGGGCGTAGAGATTGGTCTTCATCGTCCGGTCGAAATCCTCGGTCGAGACCTCGCCGACGCTCTCGCGGTACTGCTGGCGACCGGCGTTGACCACCAGAATGTCCAGCCCGCCCAGACCCTCGACCGCCTTGGACACCAGGTCGCGGCACCAGGCCTCGTCGGTCACGTCGCCGGGCAGGCGGACGGCCTTGCGCCCTTCGGCCTCGATCAGCTGCGCCACCTCGGCGGCGTCCTTCTCTTCGGACGGCAGATAGGACAGGGCGACGTCCGCCCCTTCGCGGGCGTAGGCGATGGCGGCGGCCCGGCCGATGCCGGAATCGCCCCCGGTGATCAGGGCCTTGCGCCCAGCCAAGCGGCCCGAGCCCTTATAGCTGGTCTCCCCATGGTCCGGTTTCGGGTCCATCTCCACCGCCAGGCCCGGCGCCGGCTGGGGCTGCTCGGGGAAGGGCGGGCGGGGGTATTGGTCGCGGGGGTCCTGCATCGTCAAACGATCGGCCATGACGTCTCCTCTCGGCTGGGTCGCGTGAACAACACGAGGCTCCCGCGCCCGTTCCGATCAAAAGCCGTCACAGAGCCCAGCGCGGACAACTGACGAAGCCCGCGTAACGCCGATCTGTGGTTGCGAAACGCAAGAAGCGGATTTTTAAGGTTTTTTCGAAATAACTGCTCAGGTCGGCCTGACAGTCGTCGCAAATGAAAGCCGAGCGGACGACGCCATGACGATTCTGAGCCGCAACAACGTCGCCGTCACGGGTCACACGGGTCCGGTCCTTCTGTTCTCGCACGGCTTCGGCTGCGACCAGGGCATGTGGAGATCGGTCGCCGATCGGTTCGACGGCGTGGCCCGCATCGTCCTGTTCGACCATGTCGGGGCCGGAGCTTCGGACAGCACCTGTTTCGATCCTGAGCGCCACGCCGATCTGGGCGGCTACGCCGACGACCTGATCGAGGTGATCGAGGCGGTCGGCCTGGGTCCGGTCGTCTTCATCGGCCATTCGGTGGGCGCCAGCATCGGCGTCATCGCCGCCGTCCGACGACCCGACCTGTTCCAGTCCCTGGCCCTGGTGTGCGGTTCGCCCCGCTACACGGACGCCGAAGGCTACCGCGGCGGTTTCACCCCAGCCGACATCGCCGACCTCCTGGCTTTGATGGACAAGAACATCGCCGAATGGACGACGGCTGTCGCGCCTGCGATCCTCGGGTCGTCAGCGACCCAGGGTCAGGCCGACTGGAGCGCCAGCGTGTGCCGGGTTGATCCCGCGATCGCCCGCCATTTCGCCCGCACAACCTTCCACGCCGACGACCGCGACGCCTTTGCAGCCGTGACCCTCCCCACCCTGTTGCTGGACAGCCGCGACGACGCCTTAGCGCCGACCTTCGTCGGGGATTGGATGGAGCGCCACATCCCCCAGGCGCGCCGGGTCGTCCTGCCGACCGAGGGCCACTGTCCCCATATGACCGAACCCGATCTGGTCGAGGCGGCCCTGCGTCGCCATCTGGACCTGCCGCCGCTGGACCTGGCGGCCTAGATGCAAAGTCCGTCCGTCCTGCTGGATCTGTTGAGCCAGGCGCCGGGCGGCCTGGGCCTGGTCGATCCCCATGGTCGGTTGCTGTGGCTGAACGACTATCTGGCCGACCTGCTGGACCTGCACGCCGGAGACCAGGCCGAGGATCGCCGTCTGGTCGATCATCTGACGCCCGCCAGCCGGATCATGGTTCAGACGCGGCTTCGTCAGGAGCTGGCGATGGGCGGGCGGCTGGAGGAGCTGGCCCTGGATGTGCTCGCCTCCAACGGCGATCGGATTCCGGTCATGGTCAGCGCCGCCCAGACCCAGGGGACCGAAGGGCCGCTGATTCAACTGTGCGTCTCGCGCGCGCCCGTTCGTCGCGCCTATGAGGCGGCAGCGCCCCTGGCCGAAAAGCGCGCCGAGGCGGAACGCCAATCCGCCCGCGACGTAATCTCCGCCTTCGTGCGCCATTGCCCTGTGCCCTTGATCATGACGGATGCCGACCTGGTGGCGACCGGCGTCAGCCAGGCCTGGGAAAAGACCTACGGCCGACCGGCGCAGGACATGGTCGGACAGAGGGTGGACTCGCCGGCCAGGGCGCGCCCGGCCCAGATCGATTGGCCCAAGGTCTACGCCCGCGCCCTCGCCGGAGAGGCGATGAGCAGCGAGGGGCCCGTCCGCTCGGCCCTTGTCGACATGTGGTTCGAATGGGCGGTCATACCCTGGCGCGACGCCGAAGGGGCGATCGGCGGCCTGCTGCTGATGAATTTCGACGTCTCCGCCCTGGTCCGCGCGCGCGACGCCGCCGCCGCCGCCGACGCGGCCAAGTCGCGCTTCCTGGCCAATCTGAGCCATGAACTGCGCACGCCGCTGAACAGCGTCCTGGCGCCGCTGGAACTGCTGCGCGGACACGCCCTGCCCGAGGCGGCCCACAAGGCGCTGGAGACCGTGGCCCAGGCCGGGGCCGAGGTGACGCGCCGCATCACCACCCTGCTGGACTTCTCGCAGCTGGAAGGCGGAGGCTTCACGCCCCAGTCGTCGCCCCTGTCGGTGCGGACCCTGTGCGACGAGGTGCTGACGGAATGCGCCGACCTGATCGGCGACCGGCCGATCGTCCTGAGCGGCCCGGACGCGGGCGCCGACGTCCAGGTTTCGGCCGACGGCGACGCCCTGAAGCGCATCCTGATCCAGCTGGTCGCCAATGGGGTGAAGTTCACCGAGACCGGCGCAGTTTCTCTGGATGTCCAATACGAAGACGACGCCCTGGTCTTCACCGTCGCCGACACCGGCTGCGGTTTCGACATCGACAGTTTCGACGCCCTCGTCCGCCCCTTCCATCAGCGCGACGTCACTGCGACACGGAAACACGGCGGCATGGGTCTGGGCCTGGCTCTGGCCGAGGGCCTGGCCCGCGCCGTTGGCGGCGAACTGACCGCCCAGAGCACGATCGGCGTCGGCAGCCGCGTGACCTTGCGCGCGCCGGCGGTTCTGCTGTCGACGCCCGGGGGCAGGTCCGCCGCGACCGATGCGGAGCCCGCCGCCCTCCGCATCTTGGCCGTGGACGACAATCCCGCCAATCTGGCGGTGCTGAACGCGGTTCTGGCCGCTACGGGCGCGGAAGTCACCTGCGCCGAGAACGGGCTGGAAGCGGTCGAACTGAGCCGGACAATGGATTTCGACCTGGTGCTGATGGACGTTCAGATGCCGGTGATGGACGGTTTGACGGCGATGCGGACGATTCGGTCCGAACACCCCTGCCCGCCCCCGATGATCGTCGTCAGCGCCAACGTCTCGCGTCCCGAAGTCGCCGAGGCGCGGGCCGCCGGCGCCGCAGAGGTGCTGGGCAAGCCCGTCGGCGCCGCCGTGCTGTTGCAGACCGTCGGCGCCGTGCTTCAGGCGGCGGCGGAACAGGCGTCCCAGGCCGCCTGAACGGCTACTCCCCCCGCTCGGCCTTCAGCAGGAAATAGGGCAGCAGGCCGGCGACCACCTGGCGGCTGGCCTCCTCGTCCTGATCCAGCATGTCGCGCAGCGGCGGGCCGATCAGGGCCTCGCCGAAGGCGCTGAGGGCGATGAACAGAACCGCCGAGGACAGCTGTTTGGGCGAGGCGGTCAGGGGATCGCCCAGCTTGTCGCGGATGGCCTCGACCAGACCGTTCACAGCCGCCCGGACCGGCTCCAGATGGGTCAGGTCGCCCTTCAGCACGATCCAGGCGGCCAGCTTGCCCGCCCCGCCTTCCGCAAAGGCGTCGAAGACGGCGTTGATCAGCTCCAGCGGCGCCCCTTCGTCGGTGCGCAGCCTGGCGATGGCGGCGTCCAGGGCGTTCGACAGATCCGCCACCATCGACCCCATCAGGGCCGATTGAAGCCCCTCGGCCGAGCCGAAATGGTGGATCAGATTGGCGTGGGTCATGCCCAGGTCGTCGGCGACGGCCTTCAGGGTGACGGAGTCCGGCCCCCCGGCCAGCAAGCGCGCACGGGCGCAAGCCAGGACCTCCAGGCGGGCTTCTTCAGGGGTGCGACGACGGCGACGGACGCGCTCTATTGACATTGTTGTTAGTTACATCCATGTAGATAGCACTGGTTAAGCTCAGCGCCCGGAGAGAGCAAGTGACGGCTGAACTGATGATGGACGACGCCCTGGTCGATGCGCGGCCCCGCGCTGACGGCATGGGGCGCCCCCGGCGGATCGAGATCGGCCGGGCTTTTCGCGCCCTGCGCCGCCTGATCGCGAACAAGGAAGACACCACCCAGGTGTTCGAGATCATGAACGCCCTGGCTGGGAACTCGGTGCGGCGCGGCTATATGCGGATGCTGGAGACGCCCGAGGGCGCGCGCCAGGCCTTCAAGATGGTCGAGCTGGCGGACCGGCTGCACGACCGGCCCTGGCTGGAATCCATGCCCGCCGGATCGGTGGGCCGCGCCTATCTGGACTTCATCGACGAGCGCAATCTGTCGGCCTACGGCCTGGCGAACGAGAGCCGCAAGGTGGCCGACAGCGAAATAGAGGCGGCCCATCCCTACGCCTGGTACGCCCGGCGCCTGCGCGACATCCATGACCTGTGGCACATCCTGGCCGGCTATCGCACGGACGCCCTGGGCGAGGCCTGCGTGGTCGCCCTGTCCCTGCCTCAGACGGGCAGCAAGGGTTTCGGCCTGATCGCCATCGGCGCCGCCGTCGAAATGACCAAGGCCCGCACCGGCTATCCCTGCGCCCCCGCCGTCTTCGAGGCGTGGCGCCGGGGGCGGAAGGCGGCCTGGCTGCCGGCCCTGGACTATGAGGCCCTGATGTCTGAGCCGCTGGATCAGGCGCGCGCGCGGCTGGGCCTGGGAGGGCCGACCCTCTACGACCGCATCCCGGTCGAGGTCCGCAACCGCCTGCTGGTCCGGGGCTGATGCGTCGCCCGACCTGGCCCGCCGCCCTGACCCTGGCCGGCGGGGTCCTGACTGGAGTGGTGATGGCCGCCGCTCCGGCCTCGGCCCAGGACAGTCCGCTGCTTGGACGGTGGCGCACCGCCGCCCAGGGCGGGGTGGTCGAAATCCACCGCTGCGGCGCCGCCCTGTGCGGCCGAGTGGTGGACGCCGCCCCCCTGCGTCGGAACCCCGATCAGACCGATGTGCGCAACCGCGACCCGGACTTGCGGAGCCGGCCGCTCAGGGGGCTGCGCGTTCTGGACGGTTTCACCGGCGGCCCCACGACCTGGTCTGGCGGCCCCCTCTATGACCCGGACAGCGGCCAGCGCGCCTCTCGCGGAACCCTGACCCTGATGGAGGGCGGCCGATTGGCGGTGCGCGGCTGTATCGCCCCCCTTCTGTGCCGCACCCAGACCTGGACCCGGCTGCCTTAGATCAGCCCGCCATGGCCCGTCCCGCCGCCCGTCCGGTGAACAGGCAGCCGCCCAGGAAGGTGCCCTCCAGGGCGTTGTAACCGTGGGCGCCCCCGCCGCCGAACCCCGCCGCCTCGCCCGCCGCATAGAGACCCTCCAGCACCGTTCCGTCGGCCCGCAACACCCGGCTGTCCAGATCCGTCTGCACCCCGCCCAGGCTCTTGCGCGTCAGAACGCTCAGCTTGACCCCGATCAGGGGGCCGGCCGCCGGGTCCAGCAGACGGTGCGGTTTCGCCACCCGCGCCAGCCGGTCGCCCAGATAGCGGCGGGCGTTGTGGACCCCCTGGACCTGCAGATCCTTGGCGAAGGGGTTGGCCATCTGGGCGTCGCGCGCCTCCACCACCCGCCGCACCGCCTCGGCCTTCAGCAGGGGCGTCGGCGTCAGGGCGTTCATGCCCGCCACCAGGGTCTCCAGATCCCGGGCCACCACGAAGTCCGCCCCCCTGGCCTTGAAGGCCTCGACCTCGGGCGAGGCGCCCTTGCCCAGCCGCGTCTTCAGCACCCGCAGCCAGTCGCCCGAGGTGATGTCGCCGTTCTGCTCCGACCCTGAAAGGGCGAACTCCTTTTCGATGATCGACTGGGTCAGGATGAACCAGGAATGGTCGTGCTCAGCCAGGTCCGGCGTGGTGCGCAGATAGCGCAGGGTGGACAGGGTGTCATAGCCCGGCAGGGCGGGGAAAGGCAGTCGCCGCCCCAGGGCGTCCAGCCACAGGGACGAGGGGCCGGGCAGGATGCGGATGCCGTGTCCGGGCCAGATCGGGTTCCAGTTCCGCAGCCCCTCGACATAGTGCCACATCCGGTCCCGGTTCACGAGGCGGGCGCCCGCCGCCTCGGCGATGTCCAACCCCCGTCCGTCGACATAGGCGGGCACGCCCGTGACCATCGTCCGCGGCGGCCGTCCCAGCCGTTTGGGCCAGAAGCGGCGCACCTTGTCGTGGTTCCCGCCGATGCCGCCGGTGGCGATCAGGACCGACGGCGCCCGCAGGGTGAAATCGCCCACGACCTCGCGGCTGGAGGCCGCGCCCCGCGGAGCCTCGCTGGGCGCCAGGCGGACGCCCGCCACGCCGGTCACGCGGCCGGCCTCGACGATCAGCTGATCCACCCGACTGCGGAAGTGAAAGGTCAGCCGCCCCTGGGTCTGGGCCTCCAGGGCGCGGGCGGCGAAAGGACCGCTGACGCCCGTCCCCGTGCCCCAGGGCACATGAAAACGCGGGACGGAGTTGCCGTGCCCCTGGGCCCGGCCGTCGCCCCGTTCGGCCCAGCCGACCATGGGGGTGAGGCGGATTCCATGGCGGCGCAGCCAGTCGCGCTTTTCGCCGGCGGCGAACTCGACATAGGCCCGGCCCCAGCGGGCGGCCCATTCGTCCTCGGCCAGGGCGCCGTCCAGCCGGTCCCAGCCGGCGCTGCCGCGCCAGTCGGACCAGGCCAGGTCGAAACTGTCGCGCACCCCCAGACGCCGCTGTTCGGGGCTGTCCACCAGAAACAGGCCGCCGAAGGACCAGAAGGCCTGACCGCCCAGATTGGCGGCGTTCTCCTGATCCACCACCGCCACCCTGCGCCCGGCCTGGACCAGTTCATTGGCGGCGACCAGGCCGGCCAGGCCCGCCCCGACGACTATGGCGTCACAGTCCATTTCGTCCCTCCTGATCCGCGCCCTCAGCCCTCGCGAAAGTCTGAAATCGCACCGTCTGCGGATGGCCGTCAACCGACATCGTTGTCAATAGGTATTGACATGAGAGTGAGTAGTGCGAAGCTGGCGACAACCGCCGGTGGCCCCGCCCCGTCGAGCGGAAACATCAGGCGGGAGGAAACGCACATCAGGACGCCGTCTCAGCCCGGCGTGCTCAGGGAGGATCACATGGTTTCAGCCGTCCGCACTCGCGCGCGCCTTGCGCTCTCGGTCTCCGCCACAGCCCTGCTGATGGCCGGGGCGCCCGCCCTGGCCCAGACGACGCCGCCCGCAGCTCCAGCGCCGCAGGCCGGTCAGTCGCCGCAGGCCGCGCCCGCCGTGGTGGACGACATCATCGTGACCGCCCAGAAGCGCGAACAGTCCGTTCAGGACGTGCCCATCGCCGTCTCGGCCCTGTCGGCCGAGGCCCTGGAATCGCGCCAGATCGAGGGGGGATCGGAACTGCTGCGCGCCGTGCCGAACGTGTCCTTCTCCAAGTCCAACTTCAGCATGTACAACTTCTCGATCCGAGGGATCGGGACCAAGGCGGTGTCCGCCTCCAGCGACCCGGCCGTGGCCGTCAGCTTCAACAACACTCCCCTGATCCGCAACCGCCTGTTCGAGCAGGAGTATCTGGACGTCGCCCGGGTAGAGGTGCTGCGCGGGCCGCAGGGTACGCTTTACGGCCGCAACGCCACCGGCGGGGTCGTCAACATGTTCCCCGAACTGCCCAAGTTCCGGTCGGAGGGCTTCGCGGCCGGGGAACTGGGCAACTATGACAGCCGGCGCGGCCAGGCCATGCTCAACGTCCCCTTCGGCGATACGTTCGCCGTGCGCGGCGCCTTCGGCTTCACCCAGCGCGACGGCTTCGACTACAACAGCTTCAACGACACCCATGTGAACGACCGCGACCTGTTCACCACCCGTCTGTCGGCCCGGTGGGAGCCGACGGCGCGGTTCCGCGCCAATGCGATCTGGGAGCATTTCGAGGAAGACGACCACCGCTCCCGCACCGGCAAACAGCTGTGCACCACCGATCCGGGTCCGACCCAGGTCGGATCGGCGACGATCACCACCCCTTACAATCAAGATCAGTTGAGCCAGGGCTGTCTGCCGGGTTCACTGTATTCCGACGCCGCCTATGGGGCGCCCAACGGTGGTTCCTTCGGGCCGATCCGGCTGCTGTCCGGTTTCTTCAGCCTGGGCGGCTTCGACGCAAACGGCGCCAGCGTCTATCCGATCCCACAGGGCTTCGACCCCTATGAGGGCGTCGTGCAGTCGCGAGACCTGCGTGAGATCGCCACCAACTACGATCCCGTCTTCCGGGCCGAGAACGACGTCGTCCAGGTCAATCTCGAATTCGACCTGACCGACACCCTGACCCTGTTCTCACAGACCGCCTACGCCAAGGACGACTATTATGCGTCGCAGGACTATGCGCGCTACGTCTCCAACCCCGCCTTCTCGGACAGCAGCCAGGTGTTCGATTTCTTCGGCGACCTGATTCCGTCGCCGGCCGCGCCCGGCGGCGTCTACACCGATCCGCAACTGGGGCCGTCAAACCGGATCCTGTCGGCCGACATCAGCCAGTCCGACAATCGACAATGGTATCAGGAGTTCCGCCTTCAGTCCGACATGGCGGGCGATTTCAACTTCAGCCTCGGCGCCAACTATTTGGACTTCAAGTCGCAGGACGATTACTACGTTTTCAACAACACCTTCTCCTACCTCGCCGAATATTTCTACAACTTCGAGCTGGGTCCGGACGGAAGTTCGCAAACCGTACCCTGCGATGACGATCGCGTGTTCGAATGCGTCTATGTCGACCCCAATCCGCTGAGCGAAATCAACGGCGAAGGTCACAACTATTTCCGCAGCAAGAACGTCGTCCACACCCGCTCCTGGGCCGTCTTCGGCGAAGGCTATTGGGACCTGACGCCGGAACTGCGGCTGACGACCGGCCTGCGCTATACCGAGGACCGCAAGGACACGACACCCTATCCCAGCCAGCTGCTGCTGGGCGCGCCGCTCGGCGGCGGGTCCGGTCCGGGGTCGGGCGGATTCGTGCGTCGGGGCTATTACGCCCTGCCGGACATCGAACAGAAGTGGGAGGCGGTCACCGGCCGGATCGTGCTGGATTGGACACCCGATCTGTCCTTCACCGACGACACCCTAGTCTACGCCTCCTTCTCCCGCGGCTATAAGGGGGGCGGCACCAATCCGCCTCGCCTGGAGCTGGACCCCAAGGTCGTCCAGTACCAGCCCCTGGCCAGCACCTTTGATCCCGAATACGTCAACGCCTTCGAAATCGGCGCCAAGAATACGCTGATGGACGGGGCGCTGCGGCTGAATGCGACCGGTTTCTACTATGATTACAAGGACTATCAGGTTTCCCAGATCGTCGATCGCATCTCATTGAATGAGAATTTCGACGCTGAAATCTGGGGTCTGGAGCTTGAAGCGGTCTACCGGCCGACGCCCAGTTTCCAGATCGACGGCAATCTCGGCTATCTGAAGTCCCGCATCGCCGACGGCGAGCGGTCCATCAACGTCATGGACCGCACCCAAGGCGACCCCGACTGGATCACCATCCGTCCCTGGATCCAGGTGCCGTCGAACTGCATCGCCCCGCGCGCCTATGCTGAAACCATCCTCAACAGCGCTTTCGGACCCGATGCGGCCAATCTGGCGCTGAGCGCCCTGTGCGCCGGCTCGTCGCGGTTCGGCACCTTCAACCCCAACTTCAACTCCATCCTTCCCTTCTGGGCGCTCTACGGCTTCACCTATGATCCCTTGACCGAGGCGCCGAACGGCGGACGGGGTTTCGAGGCCGACCTGGGCGGCAACGAACTGCCCAACTCGCCCAACTGGACCGCCAACATCGGGGCCCAGTACAGCTGGTTCCTGGGCGATTGGGACCTGACGCTGCGCGGCGACTATTATCGCCAGGGCGAGAGCTTCTTCCGCGTCTACAACACCGAATACGACCGGCTGGAGGGCTGGGACAATCTGAACCTGTCGGTGTCCCTGACCAATGAGGCGCGGGGCCTGAAGCTCCAGGCCTATGTCAAGAACGTCTTCGACGATGCGCCCATCGTCGACGCCTTCACCAACTCGGACGACACCGGGCTGACGACCAATGTCTTCACCCTGGACCCGCGGCTGTTCGCCGTGCGGCTGACCAAGTCGTTCTGAGGCTGACGTCAGGCCGGTCTTCCCGGCCACCCTGTAAGGCCGTCCCCGACGTCAAGAGACGCCGACAGGACGGCCTTATGTCGTTTTATATCACTGAAAAATATACGTATTTCTCCTTGACTCCGACCTACCTTCCGCGTTGTAAGTACATCGCCCCTAGCGGGTGAACACACGCTCAACGGGTCCAACCAAGGACCCACTCAAAGGGAGGACTACCATGATCAAGATGCTTTCCATCGCAGCTGCGGCGCTCGCTTCCGTCGCCGTCGCTTCCCCCAGCTTCGCCCAATCCTTCTCGCCCAGCTCGGGCAGCGTATCCGGATCGGGTTCTGTGACCCTGTCGCAAACGATCAGCGTCACCTGCAACGTCTCCATCACCGCAAGCCCGCTGAGCGCGACCAGCGCGCCCATCCCGACTCGCAGCATCTCGCCCGGCGGCATCGCCTGCTTGGCCGTTGCGCCGTCCGGCGCTTGGAGCGCGGCCGTGGTGCCGGGATCGACCACCTCGATCGCCCTGACCATCGGCGCCAACACCGTGGCCAACGATCCCTGCTACGGCACGGTGGTGGTCGCCTGGAACAATGCGACCAGCACGGCGACCTTCAACAACAACGTCCTGCCCCCCGTGAACGCCGGCGGTCGCAACTGCACCATCGTCAGCGGCTCGATCCGTATTCCGGGTCTGCAAATCCTCTAGGCTCGGCTGGTCCCCGGATCCTAAACCTGAAAGCCTGGCCGGGCGTCCGCGACGCCCGGCCTTTTTTCTTTCCGCGCGGTCCGGCTCGCTCCTAGATTGTCCCTGTGATCTCCCTCTGTCTCACGCTCGCCGGGTTCAGCGCCGCCGCCGTCCAGGCGACGCCGGCGCCGCAGGCCGATCCGCCCCCGGTGACCGTCCTGCCCGACGTGGAGGTGGCCGCCCGGCGGGGGGCGGCGCGCACCCCGCCCCAGTATGAATATGACGCCGCCCGCATCGACGCCCTGGCCGGCGCCAGCGTCGGCGACGTCCTGGGCCAGGCCGCGCGTCAGTTCAGCCCCGGCCAGCCGCCCGTGGTCATCATCAACGGCGTCCGCATGCCGGACCCCTCCGTCTTTCTGGACCTGCCGCCCGACGCCCTGGAGCGGTTGGAGGTCCTGCCGGCCGGTTCGGCGGCGGAATACGGCGGCTCTCCCTCCGGCCGGGTCTTCAACCTGGTCCTGCAGCGCAGTTTCGCCAGCCGCGACGGCGCCCTGACGGCGGCCGCTCCGACCGCCGGAGGATTCCGCGAGCTTTCCGCCACGGCGCGCCAGTCCCGGCTCCAGGACCGCAACATCACCAACCTGACCCTGACCCTGCGCGACGTCTCTGCCCTTCTCGCCGACGATCGCCCGGCCTATCTGCGTGATCACCCCGACAGCGCGGACGTCAGCCTGACGCCCGAGAGCCGGTTCCTTTCGGCCAACGCCGCCTTCAACCGCAGCCTGGGCGACTGGGCCGCCAGCCTGAACGCCTCGGCGAGCCAAACCTCCAGCCGATCGACCACGCGGGACGCCGACGGCCTGACGGTTCTCTCCACCGACACCCGCCGTTGGGAGGTGCGCAGCGGCCTCAGCGGTTCGGTTCTAGACTGGACCGCCCAGGTCAATCTCCTCGCCACGGCCGATGTCGTCGAGGCCGAAGGCCCGACGCCTTCCCAGACCGACCTGATGAGCTGGAGCGGCGCGGTCGCCCTGAACCGCAGCCTGCCGGGCCTGGGCGCCGGCCCGATCGCCGTCAATCTGTCCGCCGATGCGAACCGGAACCGAACCCGGACGGAGGCTGGGGGAGAGACGGACCGGCGCGCCACGACGGCCTCCGCCTGGCAGGGGCAGATCACCGTCCCCCTGTCCCAGCCTGCGCCGCCGCCTGGTCTCGAGGGCGAGGCGAAGACCCTGAAAATCGGGGGCGTGAGCCTGGGCGGCCTGTCCGTCAGCCTGGGCGCGGGGGGCCGCGACACCGACGCCGGGGGCGGAAACAGTCTGGACCTGGGCGCCGCCTGGCAGCCGCGTGACAAGGTCAGCCTCAGCGCCAGTTGGAACCGCACCCTGACCGCGCCCAGCGACCTGGACCGCTTCGCCCCGCCGCGCCAGGGCCCGAACGCCGTCGTCTATGACTTCCGCACCGGTGAGGCGGTCGAGGTCCAGACCCTGGTCGGCGGAAATCCCGACCTGACCGCCGCCCGGTCCGAAGGCGCGGCTCTAAACCTGTCGCTGGGCCCCTTCACCCGGTGGAGCGTCGGCTTCAACCAGGGCCTGTCCCTGGCCCGCACGCGCGACGGGATCTCGTCGAGTCTTCAGCCGACGCCACAGACCGAGGCCGCCTATCCCGACCGGTTCCTGCGCGATGCGTCGGGCCGTCTCGTTCGGATCGACCTGCGCCCCTTCAACGCCACGGCTTCAGAGACCCGGTCTCTGACCACCAGTCTGAGCCTGAACCCGCCGGTCGATCCGGAGGCCTCCGCCGCGACCTGGACGGTCAACCTGTTTCACACCTGGCGGCTGACCGACCGGACCGAGCTGGGCCGGGGCCTGCCGGTCCTGGATCGTCTGGCCGGTGACGGCGGCGGCGTGTCCGGCCAGGACCTGGGATGGACGCTCAGCCGGATGAAGGGGCCGCTGAAGATCGACGTCACCGGCCGGTGGACGGCGGGCTATCGCAGCCGGGCGACCATCGGTGAAGACGGCCCGGCCGACCTGCGGATCAGCGACTTCGCCCGCCTGGACCTGAAGGCGACCTATCGCCTCTTCCGGGACGTGTCCGGGCGACGGGCGGAAGGGGCGCGGCTGGAGCTGTCGATCCAGAACCTGACCGACGAACGCCCCTCCGCCCGCCTCGCCGACGGCGCCCCCGCCCCCGGCTACGGCCGCGACAGCCGCGACCCCGTCGGCCGCCGCATCGAGATCACCTTGGGCAAGCGGTTCTAGATGTGCAGGCCCAACAGCGGGAGCCCGCGTCAGGGCGTGAGATAGATCGGATTGCCGATGAGGACGAGGCGACCGTGGATGTCGCGGACCTGAACCCGGATCCAGTGGCGCGCGCCGTCTCCGGATACGGCGAAGCTCGCCTCGCCCTCCGCCGGGGTCGGACGGGCCAGGGCCGGAACCAGAGCCGCGTCCTCGATCACCTCGATCTGCCCGCCGGGCACGCCGCGCGCGGTGACGAAGAAGGTCGCCGTCGCTCCCCGAGCCAGCGGGAGCGATCCGCCCATCTCGGCCCGGGCGGGCCCCGCCTCCGCCCGTAGATCCAGCAGCCGATCAGGCCGCATGTCGATATCTATGAACACCCGCCCGGATCGGACGCCCGCCAGCAGCCCCTTGACCGAAAGCTCGGGCATATAGACCGCCGTGGTAGGGGAGCCGAGCGTGCCCAGACGTTCGGTCGGAAGGTCCGGATTGTGGATGTCGCTGCCGCCGATCCCGGTGACGTGTTCGCCCTGATTGAGCAGTCGGTCCCACAGGTCGAACCCCTGTTTAGGGCCCTCGGGCGTGCCGAACTCGTCCAGGGTGCCGCCGTTCACCACCTCGACCGCGCCGATGGAGCCGGGTGGAAGGGGATCGACGGACCAGCCGCAGCCCATACATTCCTCTCCGGTCGCTACGCCGGGGTGGTTGACCGACACCAGGCCGCCGGAGTCGTTGGCCGCCTGAATCCACGACAAGGCGTCCGCAGCGTCGGGCTGCGTCATCCGGTACTCGAGGAACTGCGTCAGGCCGAAGACATTGGCGTGGCCGAAGAAGGTCGTCATCTCCCGCCCCGGCGCCAGAAGCACTTTGTCGAAATGCTCCTGCAACTCGCGCATCTCATTGTAGTGGGCGGTGGTGTTGTGATCGGTGATGGCGACGAAATCCAGGTTTCGGCCCGCAGCTGTTTCGACGGCGCGATAGACGGGGCAATGGGTCTCCCGTCCGCTGTGGGCCGCGCAGCTGCCGTCGGAATCGCCGGTGTGGACGTGGAAATCGCCGCGATACCAGCCCGGCGCGGGATTGATCGGGGCGTCTGCGAACTCGACCGGGCGAGGGCGGGTTTCGACGGCGACGCGGGTCTCGTACTCGATCTCGGCGCCGGGTCGGATCTGCGAGGCGCTGAGAACCAGCCGCCAACGTCCCGCCGGCAGCGGGCCGGGCAGATAGCCCGGCGTCGCCTCTTCCGTGGACAGGGTGAAGACGTCGCGGGTCGTGCCGCTCCACCCCCTGAAGCGCTCAGGGTCGAACACGCCGATATCGACCCCTGCGTCCTGGGTGCGCCTGAGATAGCGGAAACGAACGGTCACCCGGGTGGCGCCGGGCGGCACCGTGAAGACCACTTCGCGGTGGGTCTGGTGATCGGCGCGAGTCAGACGGCCGGTGATGACCTGTTCGGGAGGATCGACGCGGCGGTCGGCGGCCAAGGCCGAGCCGGCGGCGAAAAGGACGAGCGCGGCGAGCGTCGCGCAGAGCGGCGTTTTCATGAGGATCTTTCCTCTTCATCAGAGCCGGGACGGCGCGCGGCGTCGCCGCGCGCCGGAAAGGCTGGACTAGAAGCTGTATTTGGCGGTCAGGAGGGCCGTCCGCCCCGACTGGACGATGTCGGAGATGGCGGAGCTGTTGCGGCCGACATGCGACCAATAGCTGTGGGTTCCGGTCAGGTTCGCGATCGAAAGGTCCAGATCGACCGCGCCCAGGCGATAGCCCGCGTGCAGATCGACCCGCCTCGTCGGGCGGACCCACACGTCGCTCCAGCTCGAGCCCGTCGAGAACAGATCGTACTTCTGCAGGAAGTCGCTGGTGTAGCGATAGAGAAGATCCAGGGTGAAGCGGTCGTCGGCGTAGAAGACGCCGATATTGCCGGTGACGTTCGGCGCGTTCTGCATGCGCTGATGGCGGCCCCACTCGGCGCCGATGTCGACTTCGGAATGCTGCAGCGTCAGATTTCCGCCGATGGAGAAACCGTCGAGCACAGGGTTCAGCGCGCCCAGCTTCTGCTGCCCTTCGAACTCGACGCCGAACAGATCCCCGTCGCCGCCGTTACGGGGCTGGTTGACGATGACTCTGCTGATCTGGCCGCGTTCGGTGTTCACATAGTTCGAACCGCTGCCGTAGATGTAGTTGGACAGGTGCTTGTAATAGGCGCCGATGTTCAGATAGCCGTGTTGATCGAAGGTCCACCCGCCGCTGACGTCGAAGTTGATCGCGTCGATCGCCTTGAGGTCCGGATTGCCGCGCGTGATCGAGGTCACGCGCGTCGCCGGATCATAGGTCTGGGTCGCCGATCCCCCCAGTTGGAAGAAGGGCGGCCGGGTGTAGCTGGTCCAAAGACTGGCGCGATAGACGGAGCGATCGCTGGGGCGATAGGTCAGGGCGATGCTGGGCAGCAGTTTGGAATAGGCGGATCGGTTGCTGTCGAAGGCGCCCAGAACCTCGTCCCCCGCCTCATTCCATTGCCGCACCCAGTAGCGGTTGTGGATGATGCTCTTTTCGTAACGCAGGCCCGCCACCACCTGGGCGTCGCCGAAAACGGACAAGGTGCTGATATAGCCGGCCCACACCGCCTCGCTGCCGCTCAGGGTGTTGCAGTTCTCGTTGGTGACGACCTTCCAGGCGGAGTCGCTTCCGGTGCAGATGTCGCTGGCGGCGTCCAGCTTGGCCTGGGTGTCGGTCAGGGCGCCGAAGCGACGCGACAGTTCATCCAGATCGAAATCGGGGATCGGATAGTCGTACTGACCGGGAAAGCCCGGAAAATACCCCTTCAGCAGTCGGCGGTCATCGGCGATCGTGGCTAAAGGATTGGGTTCGTTCACCGTCCAGTCGCGGTTGCTGACGTCGCGGCTGCTGCGCACATACCGAAGCCCCCCGCTGATCAGACGGGCGAAATCGCCGTCTCTTTCGCGGCTGACGTCCAGCTTGGCGCCGTATTTGGTCTGCTCGCTGAGGCCGGTGGTCTTTTCGTAGCAACAGGCGGCGGGCATGGAGCCGGGACTGGAGGCCGCCCTTTCCATGTCCGGCGTCAGCTGGGGCACGGGGTAGCCGCTGGAATTATAGCTCACCAGGGTCGGCCGTCCGAACGGGGAGGCCCCGGCGCTGGCGCCGCCGATCGGCACCGAAGTGGTCCAAAGCTCCAGATGGTCCGGGCGATCGTTGCGCCCCTGTGAATAGAAGGCGTTGGGAGCGAACGTCCAGCCGTTCGCCTGTTTGTCCATGCCCAGAGACAGGGTGATCAGCTCCGCCCGTTCCGGGTTGGTCTCGTACCAGAGCCGGTTCGAGACGAAGGGAATTGTGGTGCCGTAGCGACCGCCGCCCAGGTCGATGTACTTGCCCTGGAAGACCTTGTTGCCGTCGGCATCCAGGATGTAGCCGCCTGCGGCGTCGGTCTTGTACACATTGTCGCTGACGATCTTGGCGCCGTTCCTGTCGAGGATGAAATTCCCGTCAAGATCGGTCTTGAACGGACTGCGCCCCTCGCGATTGACGGCGTGTTCGCCGATGATCTGGTTCAGGCTGGAGTTCTGGGTCGTGAAATAGCGGGCGGAGGTTCCCCGGAGATAGACGCTGGTGTCGGCGTCCGGCCGCCAATCCAGCGAAAGCGTTCCCCCCCACATCTCCGTCCGGCCGCTGGACACGCCGATATTCATGCCCGCCAGGAGGATGTTGGAGATCGGATCGACCCCGGCGGGATTGTTCCCATCGGCGTCCACCACGGCATAGGCGCGGGAATCGTCGCCGCTGGCCGCAGCCTGCAATCCGCCCATCAGCGAATTGGCGTAGTTTCGTACCGAATAATAGCCGCTGGCGTAGACGCCGAACCGTTCCTCCGCATCCAGCTTGCGGCCGTATTCGGCGGCGACGCCCTGACCGGCGCCGTCCGCGTCCAGCCGCAGGGCCTGGCTTTCAAGACGCCCGCTGACGCTGACCGACCCGCGCGACCGTCCCGAAAAGTCGAAGGCGGTGGGGGTGCGGAAATCAATTGTCCCGCCGATTGCGTCGCCGTTCATGTCGGGGGTGGAGGTCTTTCGCAAGACCACGGTCTGCACCGCCGCGGGCGGCAGAAGGTTCAGCTGCACCGCGCGGGAGTAGGCCTGGGCCTGGGCCACCTCCACCCCGTTCAGCAGGGTCACATTGTATTCGGCGTTCATGCCCCGGATCGAGACGAACTGGCCTTCGCCGCGCGAGGCGCCGTCGATCGCATAGGCGTTGCTGCCGCTCAGGAACGAACTGCCGTTCTGCATGACGTTGACGCTGGGCAGCAGCCCCAGAATCTCGGCGGCGTTGTGGGTGGCGGTATGCTGTAGGTCGGCGGCCGACAGCATCGATATGGGCTGGATCGCCTGGAACGCTCTGAAGCCGGCGTCGCGGCGGGTGCCGACCACCACCACCTCTTCCAGCTGCGCTGCGGCTTGCTGATCGGCTTGGCGAACGGCGCGATCCGTCGCTGCCTGGGGTGCGCGCGCCGCAGGCCGAATGACTACGACATTGGACCTGCGCTGGTAGGACAGGTCCTGGCCGCGCAGAAGCTGATCCAGAGCCTGCTCGACGGTCAGGCGGCCGACCGCGCCCTGCGTCGTCCGCCCCGCGACGACCTCAGGGTCGGCGACCACAGTGAGGCCCGTGGCGCGCGACAGGCGGATCAGAGCCTCGCCCAGCGCGCCAGGGGGAATGTTGAAGGCGATCGGCGCCGCAGCGTCGGACGCCGCCGGAGCGGTGGCGGCCGCAGGCGTGACCACAGCGGCGCAGGCGCCGGCGGCGATCGCCACGGCCAGGGCCGAGGCGTGGAAGTCGTAGATGCGTTTGGTCATTCTATCCCCCGATATTCCGGCGCTCTGGCCGAGATGACGGGAGTTACGACGCCGGGGTCCGGCGAAACCGGACAGGGAGTTTTGACAAGGTTTTGTGAAAGGCGCCTTCGCCTCAGCCGCCCTGGGTCAGCACCAGACCGTCCGAACGTTCTCGGACGACGAAGCCGTGCAGGTCGGCCAGGGCGTCCAGATCCTCACGCGGGGTGTCCAGCCGCACCCGGCCCGTGATGCGTTTGGACTCCAGGGCCGGGCTGGCCACGACGATGGCGACGCCGCTGCGCCGTCTCAGCGCCTCGACCACGCGGTGAAGCGGCCAATCGCGCGCCTCGATCCAACCGCCCCGCCAGTCGCCGGCCTGGGCGTCGAAGCCGCTGACCGATCCGACGACTCCTCGGGTCAAATCGGCCTGTTGATTGGCGTTCAGCGTCGCCACCCCCGTCTCACCCTTCAGTCGAACCGTGCCGGAATAGACCTGAACGGCGGCCTGATCGCCGGAGATGCTGACATTGAAGGTGGTTCCCAGATCGGTCAGCGAGCCGTGATCCAGCGCAAGGACGAAGGGCCGTTCCGGATCGTGGCGGATGTCGAACAGGGCCTCGCCCCGGATCAGCCGCGCATGTCGTCCGCCGCCTTGCTGCGCCAGGCTCAGTCGGGTGTCGCCGTTGAGGTGGATTCGGCTGCCGTCCGACAGGGTGATCGTCCGCAGTTGTCCCGGCGCTGTGACCACCAACAGAGGCGACCTGGGCGCCGCGACCGGATAGAGGCGCTCGCGCAGCGGCGGCGCGCTCAAGACGCCGGCCAGCAGCAGGCCGGCGACCAGGGCGGCCGCCAGGGCCGGCGTCCAGCCCCGGACCGGGCGTGTGAAGGCCCCTGCGCGCGCCTGGGGGCGCAACCCGACGACCTTGGGTCGGGCGTCGTGCAGCCGCATGGCCTCGACCAGCGCGGGATCGCGCATCGTCTGATCGATCTGATCATAGGCGCGCCTGTGTTCGGGCGACGCCTGGAGCCAGTCGTTCAACGCCTCGGCGCCGCCGCCCTGGTCCACCCACCGCGCGGCCTGATCTTTGAGGGAGGAGGTCATCTCTGGTCGATCGCTTCGCACAACTGCCGCATGCCGCGCACGATGTGTTTTTCCACGGCATCCGGCGTCAGGTCCAGAGCCTCGGCAATCTCCGCATGAGTCTGGCCGTGCAGTCGACGCCGGATGAAGACTTCCCGACGCAGCGGCGGCATCTCTTCGAGCAGTTGGACGAACTGTTGAAGCCGCTGTTTGTGCAGCAGCATCTGGTCCGGCAGGGGCGCATCGCTGCTCTGGCCGTCGCTCAAGGGCTCGGCCTCGACACGGCGACGGCGGCGGAAGTGGTCGCGCATGACGTTCCAGGCGATGGTCCTGGCCGCCGCCGAGATGTTCTGGACGGCGTGTCGACGGGAAAACAGCAGCAAGCGGACCAGGCTTTCCTGCACCAGATCCTCGCGCACGCTCTCATCTCGCACATGACGCGACAGAAATCGCATCAACGGCCGGCGCTGCCCGTCGATTTCCAAGGCTTCGGAGAAGCGCGCGTGATCGTCCAAGACTGTCGCCCGTCTCTCCAGACCCGGAGCCGGGCTTAGCAGGCGCTTTTGACAGACTCATAACGCCTCGACGGCCGCCCTCGGCTTTCAACCAAAGATCGGCCCAAGAGGGCGAAACCGCTCGGAAAAGCGCGACCGCGTTTCACCCTTCCCGCATCAGGCGGCTGATTTGGCGCGGCGCCTCGCCCGGCGAACAGGGCCGAATCCAGCGCATTCAGCGCCTCGGGCCGGGGGTGTCGGCCATCATTGGGCCTCCAGCGCGTCCAGCCGTCCGCGCAGCATCTGCAGCATGGCCGAGAAGTCGCGGCCGCCGTGGCCCAGGCCGTCGAACAGGGCGTAGAGGGCCTCGGCCTGGGCGCCCAGGGGGGTGGAGGCGCCGGACTTGGCCGCCGCGTCCTGGGCCAGTTTCAGATCCTTCAGCATCATGGCGGTGGCGAATCCGCCCTGATAGCCGCGGTTCGACGGGGCGGCGGGTACGGGGCCGGGCCAGGGGTAATAGCTGGTCACGCTCCAGCACTGGCCCGAGGATTTGGAGGCGATCTCGAAGAAGCGCTCCGGGTCCAGACCCAGTTTTTCGGCCAGGGCGATCGCCTCGCACGCGCCCAGCATGGATATGCCCAGGAGCATGTTGTTGCAGATCTTGGCCGCCTGGCCCGCGCCGTGATCGCCGGCGCGGATGGTGATCCGGCTCATCGGCTCCAGCGCCGCCTCGACCCGGGCGAAATCGCCCTCGTCGCAGCCGACCATGAAGGCCAGGGTTCCCGCATCGGCCGCCGCCGTCCCGCCCGACACCGGCGCGTCGGCGAAGGCGTAGCCGGCCGCCTTGGCCAGGCCCGCCACCTTGCGCGCCGTCTCCACGTCGATGGTGGAGCAGTCCAGCAGCAGGGCGCTGGACGGCGCCGCCCCGATGATCTGTTCGGCATAGACCTTATGCACATGGGGTCCGGCGGGCAGCATGGTGATCACCACCTCGGCGTCGCGCACGGCCTCGGCGACCGAAGCCGCAGGCGTGCAGCCGGCGGCGGCGGCCCTGTCCAGGGCCGCCTGCGACAGGTCGAAGGCGGCGACGGCGTGGCCGGCCTTGGCCTGGTTGGCGGCCATGCCCCCGCCCATATTGCCCAGGCCGATGAAGGCGATCTTGGTCATGGTCTCTCTCCCTATTGTCGCCCGCTCATCCCCGCGAAAGCGGGGACGCTGTCAGGGCAGCGGCGTCCATTGTTCATGTTCAGGCAGAGGCGCGAACAGGGCGGCCAGCGTCGCCTCGGTAACGCCCGACAGGTCCGCAGGGGACCATTTCGGCGCATTGTCCTTGTCGACGATCACCGCGCGGACACCCTCCTGGAAGTCGTGGGTCCGCACCATCCGGCCGCCCAGGGCGTATTCCATCGCCATATTGTCGGCGAAGGTGGTCAGCCTGGCCCCGGTGCGGATCTGGCGCAGCGAGACCTTCAACGACTGGGGCGACTTGTTCTTCAGAACCGCCAGCTGAGCCAGGGCCCAGTCCGAACCGTCCGCCTCCAGGGCCGCGAAGATCTCTTCGACCGTGTCGAAGGCGAACAGCCGGTCGATGGCCGCGCGGTGGTCCGAAAGGCCCGGCGGAATGCGGAAATCGTAACGTTCGGCGACCGCGATCGGCTCGCCGCCGTTCACTATGTCCGCCTTCAACGCCTCGATCTGGTCGGACGGGACATAGTGGGTGTGGATGCCCAGTTCGATCGTCTGTTGCGCCTTCAACCGCGCCCCCGTCAGCGCCAGCCAGACGCCGGTCTGGCCCGGCAGGCGCGGCAGGAACCAGCCGCCGCCCACGTCGGGGAACAGGCCGATGCCCGTCTCGGGCATGGCGTAGGTGGTCCGCTCGGTGGCGATACGGATGGCGGCGGGTTCCGATATGCCGACGCCGCCGCCCATGACGATCCCGTCCACGATCGCCGTGATCGGCTTGGGATAGTCGAACATCAGATGGTTCAGCCGGTATTCCGCCAGGAAGAAGGCCCTGGCCTCCGACGCATCGCCCGCCCCGCTCTCGGCGAGCGTGCGGATGTCGCCCCCGGCGCAGAAGCCGCGCTCGCCGGCATGGTCGATCAGCACCGACGTGACCGCCGCATCGTCGCGCCAGGCCAGCAGGGCCTGGGTCATGACCTCGCACATCGGCCGGTTCAGGGCGTGGATGGCCTTGGGCCGGTTCAGGGTGATGCGGCCCACGCCATTCTCGATGCGGGCGATGATTTCGGCTTCGGTGGTCATTCTCGGCTCAATCCCGCAAATCAAAAACATCGACGCCGACGGCGCGGCAGGCGTCCAACAAGGCAGCGTCTCGGGAGGCCAGCGCCCCCCCATTGCCCAAGGCATGAAGCAGATAGGCGGTGTCAAACAGGCTGAGTCCGTGCGTCACGGACGGACCGATCAGGGCCAACGTCGCCTCGCTGTCCCTAGGAGGCGTCACGCGAATGTCCAGCTGACCCAGCTTCTCGCGCAACGGGTCAAGATCGGCGCGGCCTCGCCCCACCCGCAATGAGATGAAGTTGCCGATCTCCCACGCGAACACATCCGGCGCCGTCCGATAAATCGCCTCGTCCAGCAGCAATCGATCCGCCGCCCGTGTGCGCTGTTCGGCGAACAGCCAGCTGATCGCGCAGGAGGCGTCAATCGTGACGGTCTTCATCGCGGATCACTTTTTTAAGCTCGTCCCAGCTCATCTCCGCCAGGGTCGAGTCTATGGGTTGGGCGTCGCGCCAGGCGATGATCTCCTCGGCTATGGCGCGGCGTTCTTCCGGCGACCGGGTCCGGCGCTGCGGCGACGCCGGCACGATCTTGACCGCCGCCCGCCCCCGTCGCGTGACCAGCACCTCTTCGCCCGTTCGCTCCACCTCAGCGATCAAGCTGGTGAACGAGGTCTTGGCTTCCAGCACTCCGATCTCACGCATGGCTCTGTCTCCTGACCATTATGGTCAGAACATAAACCGTCCAAGGGGCTGGAGCCATAGGCGGCGTCATGCCCGCCCCATCTCCCGCGCAATGATCACCCGCATGATCTCATTGGTCCCTTCCAGGATGCGGTGGACCCGCAGGTCGCGCACGATCCGCTCCAGCGGATAGTCCTTCAGATAGCCGTAGCCGCCGTGCAGTTGCAGGGCCTCGTCGGCGATCTGGAAACAGGCGTCAGTGGCCATTCGCTTGGCCATGGCGCACCATTTGGTCTTTTCCGGATGGTCGGCGTCGATGGCCCAGGCGCCGCGCAGCACCATCAGCCGCGCCGCCTCCAGGTCCGTGGCCATGTCCGCCAGCCGGAACTGCAGCGCCTGAAACTCGCCGATCGGGCGGCCGAACTGTTTGCGGGTGGCGACATAGTCCTGGGCCGTCTCCAGGGCCAGCCGCGCCCCGCCCAGCGAACAGGCGGCGATGTTCAGACGCCCGCCGTCCAGCCCCGCCATGGCGTAGCGGAAGCCCGCCCCCTCCTCGCCCAGCAGATTGGCGACGGGCACGCGACAGTCGTCGAACTGGACGATGGCGGTCGGCTGGGCGTTCCAGCCCATTTTCCGTTCCTGGGCCCCGAACGACAGGCCCGGCGTGCCGGCCTCCACCACCAGGGCGCTGATCCCCTTGGGGCCTTCGCCGCCGGTGCGAACCATGACGACATAGAGGTCGCTGGTCCCCGCGCCCGAGATGAAGGCCTTGGAGCCGTTCAGCACATAGTGGTCGCCGTCGCGCACCGCCGTGGTCCGCAGCGCCGCCGCGTCGGAGCCGGACCCCGGCTCGGTCAGGCAGTACGAAGCGATCTTCTCCATCCCGACCAGCGACGGCACGAACCGCGCGCGCAGAGCGTCCGATCCGAACCGGTCGATCATCCAGGTCGCCATATTGTGGATCGAGATGAAGGCCGCCGTCGCCACATCGCCGCGCGACAACTCCTCGAAGATCAGCGCCGCCTCGACGCGGCCGAGCGCCATGCCGCCGTGTTCCTCAGCCGTGTAGATGCCGCAGAAGCCCATCTCGGCCGCCTGTTTCATCACGGCGACGGGGAAATGCTTCTCCTCGTCCCAGCGGGCCGAATGGGGCGCCAGTTCAGCCTCGGCGAAGGCGCGCGCCGCATCCTGGATGGCGCGTTGGTCGTCGGTAAGGGCGAAGTTCATAGGTCATCACTCCCCGCCCCTCCCCCGTCATCCTCGGGCTTGACCCGAGGATCGGAGGCCGGAGCGTCTGCGCGTCCGCGTCGTCGCACAAGCCGCGGACAATCCGGCCCTCGGGTCAAGCCCGAGGGTGACGGCGGCGAAGGGTCAGCGCATCGTCGGAATGACGAACGAGCTGTCCGAATGCTCCAGGGCGCTGTCGGGCCAGCGGGCGGTCACGGTCTTGGTCTTGGTCCAGAAGCGGACCCCTTCCATGCCGTGCTGGTTGATGTCGCCGAAGGCCGAACGCTTCCAGCCGCCGAAGGTGTGATAGGCGACCGGCACCGGAATGGGCACGTTTATCCCGACCATGCCGACATTGACCCAGGCGGCGAAGTCGCGGGCCGCGCGGCCGTTCTGGGTGAAGATGGCGACGCCGTTGCCGTACTGGTGGTTCGACGGCAGGGCCAGGGCCTCCTCGAAGGTTTCGGCGCGGACGATCTGCAGCACCGGGCCGAAGATCTCCTCCTGATAGGACGACATCTCGGGCTTCACATGGTCGAACAGGGACGGGCCGATGAAATAGCCCTTCTCATGCCCCTGCAGGCTGAAGTCGCGACCGTCGACGACCAGTTCGGCGCCTTCCTGAACGCCCTTCTCGATCCAGCCGGCGACGCGCTCGCGGTGCTGGGCCGTGACGACGGGACCGTAGTGGGCGCCGGCGTCGGTCGAGACGCCGACCCGCAGCGAGGGGATTTCGGCGACCATCCGTTCACGGAGTTCGTCCGCCGTCTTCTTGCCGACCGGCACGACCACCGGCAGGGCCATGCAGCGCTCGCCGGCCGAGCCATAGGCCGCGCCCGCCAGATCCTTGATCACCTGATCCATGTCGGCGTCAGGCAGGACGATCCCGTGGTTCTTGGCCCCGCCCATGGCCTGGACCCGCTTATGGTTGGCCGCGCCGGTCTGATAGACATAGTGGGCGATGTCGGACGAGCCGACGAAGCTGACGGCGTGGACCAGGGGATGGGTCAGGATGGCGTCGACCGCGGTCTTGTCGCCATGCACCACGTTCAGCACGCCGTTGGGCGCCCCGGCCTCCAGCATCAGTTCGGCCAGCCGCACCGGCACCGACGGATCGCGTTCGGACGGCTTCAGCACGAAGGTGTTGCCCACCGCGATCGCCACGCCGAACATCCACATCGGGATCATGGCCGGGAAGTTGAACGGGGTGATGCCCGCCACCACGCCCAGCGGCTGGCGCATCGAATAGACGTCGATGCCGGGCCCGGCGCCTTGGGTGTATTCGCCCTTCAGCGCATGGGGGATGCCGCAGGCGAACTCGATCACCTCAAGCCCGCGCTGGATGTCGCCCTTGGAGTCGGCGATGACCTTGCCGTGCTCGCTGGACAGCAGTTCGGCCAGTTCGTTCATGTTCGCCTCGACCAGGCGTTTGAAGTCGAACATGACTCGGGCGCGACGCTGGGGATTGGTGCTGGACCAGCCCTCGAAAGCGTTCTGGGCCGCCTGGACGGCGCGATCGACCTCGCCGGCCGTGGCCAGCTGGACCCGCGCCTGAACCGCCCCCGTATTGGGATCGAACACCTCGCCGAACCGGCCCGACGCGCCCGCGAAGACGGCGCCGTCGATGAAATGGTTGATGTCGCGCATGAGCGTTCCTGCCTTTTTTTATCTTGCCCAGACCTAGACTGTTCATCTACGGACTTGAACTGCGTTTTTGCGTGTTTGAGATTGCATTTCTGCATGTTCGATTGGGACGATCTCCGAGTGTTCCTCGCCGCCGCCCGCAGCGGCTCCCTTTCGACAGCGTCCATCCGGCTCGGGATTGACGCGGCGACCGTGGGCCGCCGGATCGCGAGGCTGGAGTCGGCCCTGAAGGCCACCTTGCTTGTGAGGTCCAAAAGCGGCCTTCGGCTGACAGCCGCCGGCGCCTACCTCCTCGAAACGGGCGCCCAGGCTGAGGTGGCGATGGAAGCTGCGGCGAGCGTCGGCCATCCCGATCGCATCGCGGGCACCGTGCGGATCAGCGCCGCCGAGGGATTCGGCGCCACCATCCTGGCGCCTGCCCTTTCCGGGCTTCGCCGACAGCATCCTCATCTCCGGATAGAACTGGCGGCCAGTTCGGGCTTTCTCTCTCCCAGCCGTCGCGAGGTGGATATGGCCGTCACCCTGAGCGCGCCCGACAGCGCTCGCCTGGTCGTGGAGCCGCTGACGCCCTATCAGCTCGGGCTCTACGCCTCGCCGGAGTATCTCGAGCGACACCCGACGCCCCAGGACGCCAATGACCTGACCGGGCACGACATCGTCGGCTATGTCGAGGATCTGATCTATGCGCCGGAGCTCAGGTATCTCGATGAGGTTTCACCGGGTTTGAAGCCTGTCCTTTCCTCTTCATCCATCCGCGCGCAGAGGGAAATCATCGCCGGGAACGGGGGAATCGGCGTCCTGCCCTGCTTCATGGCGACCGGCCTCCAACGCGTGCTGCCAGACCTCTGGATAGAGCGTCGTTTCTGGCTCAGCACCCACCGGGAGGTCCACGGCAGTGCACGGATCAAGGCTGTTCACGCCTGGATAAAGGACATCTGCGACATGCACCGCACACGACTGTCTCCCCACGAGCGTCGCGGGTCCGATCAGGACCGTCCGGCTCGACAGGGATCGAAGCGGCGCTGACGGCCGCTGTCCCGCGCATCATCGCGTTTGAGGACGGTCTCGCCTATATAGCGACCCTTCCTCCTGGACTCGCATGTTCCGGACGGGAGCTTCGAATACCTCGCCATTTTCGTGTGCGCCCTGCGTGCGCTGAGATGTCGAAAAGCCGGAAACAACGTCGCAAACCGGCGCAAGATCGAGCGCACAGTCTGCCAACCAAAGTTTTGATATTACTGAACAATGCCTATAACCCACGCACGTAGGCTGTCCGTGGCCCCGATGATGGACTGGACCGACCGGCATTGCCGGGCGTTTCACCGCGCCCTCAGCGCGCGGGCCCTGCTCTATACGGAGATGGTGACGGCGCCGGCGGTGCTGCATGGGGATCGGGATCATCTGCTGGGGTTCGATGCGGTCGAACATCCGGTCGCCCTGCAACTGGGCGGGTCCGATCCTGAAGAGCTGGCCCAGGCGGCCAGGATCGGCGAAGCCTACGGCTATGACGAGATCAATCTGAACGTCGGCTGTCCCTCGGACCGGGTTCAGTCGGGCCGGTTCGGCGCCTGTCTGATGCGCGAGCCGGCGCTGGTCGCCGACTGTATGGCGGCGATCCGGGAGGCCGTGTCCGTGCCCGCCACGGTCAAATGCCGGATCGGCGTCGATGACCAGGACCCCCAGGTCAGCCTGTTCGCCACCGTGGACGCCTGCGCCGCCGTCGGGATCGAGGTCTTCATCGTCCATGCGCGCAAGGCCTGGCTTCAGGGCCTGTCGCCCAAGGAGAACCGGGACGTGCCGCCCCTGGATTATGGACTGGTGCGCCGGCTGAAGCGCGAGCGGCCCCAGCTGAACATTTCGATCAACGGCGGGATCGCCGATCTGGATCAGGCCGAGGCCCTGCTGGACGACACCGACGGGGTGCGGCTGGACGGGGTGATGCTGGGCCGGGCCGCCTATCATGAGCCGGCCCTCCTGGGTCAGGCGGATCGGCGCCTGTTCGGGGCCGAGACGGTCGACGTCGACGCCTTTGCGGCCCTGGACCGTTATCGCCCCTATATGGCGGCCCGGCTGGCGGAGGGGGTGCGGCTGGCGGCCATGACGCGCCACATGCTGGGGCTGATGCACGGACGGCCGGGGGCACGGGCCTTCCGCCGCATTCTGACGGTCGAGGCCATCCGGCCGGGCGCGGGGCTGGAGGTTCTGGACCGCGCCGCCGAGGCGGTGCGCGAGGCCGAGGCGCGGCGCGACGCGGCGGCCTGACGCCCAGCCGGGCCGGGAACCGTCCGGGTCGCCGCGCCTTTCAGCGTCGAACCCTTTTCGCGACCGGAGTCCGCCATGAAGCTCATCGCCCTCGCCGCCGCCGCGGCCGCCCTCCTGCCCGCCGCCCAGGCCGCAGCCCAGACGCCCGTTTCCAGTGCGGAGCGGGGCCGGTTCGCCCTGGGCGCCCAGGTCGGCACGCCGGGCGCCGGGCTTCAGGCCCAGTTCGCCGTGAACGACTATCTGGTGCTGCGCGGCGGCTATGACGCGCTTCAGTGGGACCGCGACGACACCTATGACGGCATCGACTATGAGGCCGACATCGACTTCAAGTCGCCGGGCGCCTTCGTGGATCTGCACCCGTTCAAGAACCCCTTCTTCGTCTCGGCCGGCGCCTATTTCGGCACGCGCAAGGTCGATCTGAACGCCACCCCGACCGAGCCGGTCAATATCGGCGGCCTGGTCTTCACGCCTGAGCAGGTCGGAACCCTGACCGGCCGCATCGACCTGGAAAGCACGGCCCCCTTCGTCGGCCTCGGGTTCGACAACACCTTCACCCATGACGGGCGCTGGGGCTTGCGGCTGCTGGCCGGCGCGGCCTTCGGCGATGCGCCCCAGGTCGATCTGAACGCCTCGGGCGGGACCCTGTCCGACCAGCCGGCCTTCCAGGATCGTCTGGCGGAAGAGGAGCGTGAGATTCAGGCCGACGCCGACGACTACAAGGTCCTGCCCGTCGTGCAGATCGGGCTCAACTACCGGTTCTGATGGTGAAGGCGCCCCGCGCCTGCTAAGGGCGCGGCATGTTCGGCCTGCCCCTGTCTGAAATCGCCCTGCTGGTTCTGGCCCTGATCGGGGCGGGGCTGTTCGGCGGGATCATCGCCGGCCTGTTCGGGGTGGGCGGCGGCACGGTTCTGGTGCCGGTGCTGTTCTACGCCTTCACTGTCCTGGGCGTCGGGGGAGAGGGCGATCTGCACACCGCCATCGGCACCTCGCTGGCGACCATCGTGGTCACGGCCCTGCGGTCCCTGGCCGCCCACCGCAAGCACGGGGCCGTGGACGAACAGGTGCTGCGGACCTGGACGCCCTGGGTGGCCCTGGGCGCCGTGGCGGGGGCGGCCATCGCCGGCGTGACCTCCATGGAGGGGCTGGCCCTGGTTTACGGCGTCCTGCTGATCCTGGTGGCGGCCCAGATGGGCCTGCTGCCCGAGCGCTACGTGCTGAGGAATGACATGCCCACGGGCGGGACCCGAGGCGTCCTGGGAAGCCTGATCGGCCTGTTCTCGGCCATGATGGGCGTGGGGGGCGGCAGTCTGGGCGGCATGACGATGACCCTGTTCGGCCGGCCGATCCACCAGGCGGTGGCGACTGCCTCGGGCTTCGGGGTCGCGATCGGGGCGGCGGCGGCGGCCGGTTTCGTCGTTTTCGGCTGGGACGCGCCGGGCCGCCCGCCCCTGTCGCTCGGCTATGTCAATCTGCCCGCCGCCGTGATCATGGGGATGATGACGGCCCTGTCGGCGCCGCTGGGCGCGCGACTGGCGCACCGGCTGGATCGGCGCGTCCTGAAAAAAGCCTTTGCAGTCTATCTGTTGGCGACAGCCCTATCGGTCGTCATCAAGGCGTTTTGAGCCGCGCCCCTTTCTGGCCACAAGTCCCGGCGACAAAACGCGCGCCGGCGGCGTTGGGAGCCGGCGCCTCTATGAGCAAATCGGATGATCGGCGCCTCCGCTGCCTTCGCCTTGTTGTGGACCGCTCTGTCCTCGGTTTCGAGCGAGCCAGTCCCTTACAATGTCGCTGTCGCGGCGGATGCAGCCAGGGTTGAAACCCCGGCGGACGACATCGGTTCCCCCGATCTGGAGGCTGCGGCCCTGACGGAGGAACAGGCCGAGCTTATGGCCGGCGATCCCGACTGGCGCGCCTCGGCCCGGCTCTATCATGCGGGCGGCGGCGGGGCGACGGGCAATGATTCCCTGGGTTGCCGTCCCATCGCCATGCGCACCGTGGCGGTCGATCCCCGCGTCATTCCGCGTCGCACCAAACTCTTCATCCGCGAAACCGTGGGGATGCGTCTGGCCGACGGTTCGATCCATGACGGCTATTGGTACGCCTCCGACACCGGCGGGGCGATCAAGGGTCAGAAGATCGACCTCTATACCGGAAGCGGCCGCGGCTCGATGGCCCAGGCGCGCCGTCTGAACATGCGGACCCTGACCATCGCCGACGCCGGTCGTTTCGACGGCTGCCCCCCGGCCTGGGAAAGCGCCGGCCGCTAAATCACCTTCAAGACGTGAAAAACGCCGGCTCCGTCAGGGGCCGGCGTTTTCATGTGCGGGATTTGCGAAGGCTCAGTCCAGTTCGCTGACCTTCAGCGTCGACTGGACCATGTCGTCGCCATAGGTGCCGACCCAGACGTCATAGCGGCCGCTCTGCGGATTGGTGATCTGGACCTTGGGGTTCAGACTGCCGCCGCTGTCGTCGTCGCAGTACCAGCGGCCGTTCGGCGTATTGATCAACAGGGTGGTGTCTTCCGACGCCTCGACCAGGAAGGTCAGGTCCAGATTTCCCGCCTCGAAGAAGACCTGATAGTCGGGCGCCGCGCTGACCGAACCTTCACAGCCCGCCTTGGCGTTGGCGGCCGGGACCGAGCCGCCGGCCAGGATCGACTTTTCGTGGGGATCGGGGGTAAAGCCGGTGCGCAGGCGCACCGAGCCGTAGTTCGGCTCCTTATCCGTATCGGGGCTTTCGCCGCCGCCGCTGCTGGAGCCGCCCAGTTCGCTGACCTCGAGCGTCGCCTGGACCATCTTGTCATTATAGGTGCCCAGCCAGATGTCGTAGCGGCCGCTCTGCGGATCGGAGATCAGCACCTGGGGGTTCAGATCGCCGCCGCTGTCGTCGTCGCACAGCCACTGACCGTCGGGCGTATTGATCAGAAGCGTGGTGTCTTCCGAGGCCGTGGCCCGGATGGTCAGGTCCAGTTCGCCGGCCTCATAGGTCAGTTGCAGATCCGGCGCGGCGCTGACCGAACCTTCGCAGCCCGAACGGGCGGCCGAGGCGGCCACGGAACCGCCGGCCAGGATGGACTTGGTCCAGGGATCGGGGGTGAAGCCGCTTTCCAGCTCCACCTCCCCATAGTTGGGCGACAGGGTGAAGTCCGGGCGGCTTCCCGACTTCTGGGCCAGGGCCACGCCCGGTGTGAACATGAGGGCGGCGACGGCCGCGGCGGCGATGCGTTTCATGAAGCGTTTCCCCTTCCCTGCGGCCTCCCGCCGCACCTTCTGCATAACCCATTTTCCAGAAAGGCGCAGCTTCCGAAACCCAGGGCGCGCGGTCAGAATTTGCGTTTGCCGGACACCGTCTCGAAGAACAGGCGGAAGTCGCCCATCAGGCTCCACAGCGGATATTTGAAGGTGGCAGGCTTGTTCTTCTCGAAGAAGAAATGTCCAACCCAGGCGAAGCCGTAGCCGACCAGGGGCATGGCCAGAAGCCACCAGGGATTCAGGGTCACGACGAAGGCGAGAAGGGCCAGGATCACCAGTCCGGTGCCCACGACGTGGATGCGCCGACAGGTCCGGTTGGAATGCTCATGGATGTAACAGGGGTAGAAGGCCTCGAACGAGGCGTATCGGCCCTGGGGTTCGGACGGCGTGCTCATGGGCGAAGGGTGCGCCTCCGTCCAGAATCAATCAAGTCTCAGCCCTTGGGCTTGCCCTTGAAGCCGTCCTTCTTGAACCCGTCCTTCTTGAAGCCCGGCTTGGCCTTGAACGGCTTCTTGGCGAAGGGCTTGTCGCCCGCCGCATTCGACCGCGGATTGGCGGCGCCGTCGGTCTTGGGCGCCCAGGGCTTCTTCTTGAACGGCGGACGGGCGTCGCCCTCTCCGCCTTCGGCGCGCTTGTAGGACGTCTTCTTGAAGGGGCGGTCGCCGTCCTCGCGCGGCTTGCCGGCGAAGCGCGACGCCTTCATCGACCCCGGCGTGGGCGCCTCCGACGGCGTGATCTTCACCTCTTCCTTCGAAGCGGCGACCGCTTCGCGGAAGGCCTTTTCATGGGTCTTGGCGATTTCGAACCGGGTCTCTTCGGGGAAGGTGCGGATCGAGCCGATCTGAGGCTTGGAGATGCCGCCGATGCGGCAGATCAGCGGGATAAGCCACTTGGGGTCGGCGTTCTTGTTGCGGCCCACGTCCAGGCGGAACCAGACCACCTCGTCGGCGCCCAGCCGCTCGCCCGGCCAGGGCTGGGCCGCCGTGCCGTCGTCATTGCGGGCGGCGCGGTCGCGCTTGGCCGGTCCGCGATCCGAACCCGGATCGGACAGTTCTTCCGGCGCCGGCTGTTCCTTGCGCAACAGGCGAACCAGGGCGGCGGCGATCTCGTCGGGCGTGCGCTCGGCGATCATCCGTTTGGCGACGATCATGTCCTCGTCCGACACCTCGGCCTCGAAATGGGCGGGCGACAGCAGCCGATCCTCGTCGGCCTTGCGGATTTCGTCGAAGGTCGGGGCGCCGGACCAGACGGCCTCGATCCCCGCCTCGTCCATCAGACGCTCGGCCTTGCGGCGACGCGAGTGGGGCACCAGCATGACCGAGACGCCCTTCTTGCCCGCCCGGCCCGTCCGGCCCGAACGGTGCAGCAGGCCGGCGCGGTTCATCGGCAGTTCGGCGTGGATGACCAGGCCCAGGTCGGGCAGGTCCAGACCCCGCGCGGCGACGTCGGTGGCGACGCAGACGCGGGCGCGGCCGTCCCGCAGCGACTGAAGCGCGTCGGTCCGCTCGCGCTGGCCCATTTCGCCCGACAGGCTGACCGAGGAGAAGCCGCGTTCCAGCAGCGACGACTGCAGATGCCGCACGCTGTCGCGCGTGGAGCAGAAGACCATGGCCCGCGGCGCCTCGAACCAGCGCAGGGTGTTGACCACGGCGTGTTCGATCTCGTTGGGGGCGATGCGATAGGCCCTGTATTCGATGTCGGCGTGCTGGCGCGACTTGTCGGTGGCGTCGATGCGCACCGCATCCTTCTGATAGCGCTTGGCCAGGGTCACGATCTCGCGCGCCAGAGTGGCCGAGAACAGCAGGGTGCGGCGGCCTTCCGGCGCCTGGTCCAGAATGTGCTCCAGGTCCTCGCGGAAGCCCATGTCCAGCATCTCGTCGGCCTCGTCGAGCACCGCGACCTTCAGCTCGGACAGGTCCAGATTGCCCCGGTCGATATGGTCCTTCAGACGGCCGGGCGTGCCGACGACGATGTGGACGCCGAAGCTTAAGGCACGCGCTTCACGGCGCGCGTCCATGCCGCCGACGCAGGTGGCGATCTTGGCGCCGGAATCGGCGTAAAGCCATTGCAGCTCGGCGGCGACCTGCATGGCCAGCTCCCGCGTGGGCGCGATGGCCAGGCACAGGGGCGCGCCGCCGGGGCCGAACTGGGGACTGTCGCCCAGCAGGGTCGGCGCCGCCGCCAGGCCGAAGGCCACCGTCTTGCCCGATCCGGTCTGGGCCGAGACCAGCAGGTCGCGGTCCGCATGGCCCTCTTCCAGCACGGCGGCCTGAACCGGGGTCGGTTCGGCATAGCCCTTGTTGATCAGAGCGCGGTCGAGCGCGGGGTGAACGGCGGGAAAGGGCATCGGCTACCTGGAATGACGGACGAGGCGGTCGTCGAAACGACCGCGCCCGGCCGAGGACAGACCTCAGGCCGGGCGAATGATGGGCGCTCTATACACGGATAAAGGCTGAAGCGGGGCGGAAAACGCCGTTCACCCTGTTCCTTCAGGCGACGTTGACCTGAGGGCGACAGTCTGGCGATCAAACCCGCCTCGTTCGGAGCCTATCATGCAAGCGCTTTCCATCGCCGCCGCCGGAATGACCAGCGCCCAGATGCGGTTCGAAAACAGCGCGCGCCGCACTGCGACCGCGCCGCTCGACAACCTCGCCGAGGAAACCGTCGAACGGCTTCAGGCCAAGACCGCCTTCAGCGCCAACGCCGCCGTGGTCCGAACCGCCGACGAAATGACGGCGACCCTGCTGGACATCCTGGCCTGAGCCGCGACGCCGTTTAGAACTCTTCCCAGCCGTCGGCTTCGGGCGCCGCCTTGGGCGCAAGGGCCGCGCCGCCGCGCCCCAGGGTCTTCAAGGCCGCCGCCATATGGGGCGTAGACGCCCGCGCCGAAGCCGGAGCCGGCGCCGCCGGACGTTGCGCCGCGGACTTGGCGGGGGAGGCCTGACCCACGGTCCCGACCTTGAACCGGGCCGCAGAGGCTTGCAGGGACTGGGCTTCCTGATCCAGGGCGTGGCTGGCGGCGGTCGACTGTTCGACCATGGCCGCATTCTGCTGGGTGACCTGGTCCATCTGGTTCACGGCCGTATTGACCTGGGCCAGGCCGACCGCCTGTTCCTGGGCCGAGGCGGCGATGTCGGCCACCAGGCCGTCGATCTCGGCCACCCGGTCCACGATCCGTTGCAAAGCCTCGCCGGTCTGGCCGACCAAGGTCACGCCCGTGCCCACCTGGCTGGTGGAGGTCGAGATCAGGGTCTTGATCTCTTTCGCGGCCTCCGCCGACCGCTGGGCGAGCGCCCGAACTTCAGACGCCACCACCGCAAAGCCGCGACCGGCCTCGCCCGCCCGGGCCGCCTCGACCCCGGCGTTCAGGGCCAGAAGATTGGTCTGGAAGGCGATCTCGTCGATGACCCCGATGATCTGGCTGATCTGCGAGGACGAGGATTCGATCGCCTGCATGGCTTCGACCGCGTCGCGGACGATGACGCCGGAAGTCTCGGCGTCGCCCTTGGCGGCGTCGACGACGTCGGCCGCCTGGCGAGCGCCGGAGGCGGTCTTCTTCACCGTGGCGGTGATCTCGTCCAGCGCCGCCGCCGTCTCTTCCAGAGAGGCCGCCTGCTGTTCGGTGCGGCGCGACAGGTCGTCGGCGGCCTGGGAAATCTCGGCCGCGCCTGAGCGGATGCCGGCCACATTGCCCAGGACGACGCTCATGGCCTGTTGCAGCTGGGCGATGGCGGCGTTGAAGTCGGACTTGAGCTGGGCGGCCTTGGGCGCGAACTCGGTTTCGATCCGATAGGTCAGGTCGCCGTTGGACATGGCCGACAGCCCCTCGGCCAGGGCCGTAAGCGCGATCCGATCCTCCTCGGCGATCCGGGCCTTTTCGGCTTCATTGGCGCGATGTTCGGCCTCGCTGACCGCCCGCTGCGACTGGGCCTCGGCTTCCAGCCGGGCCTTTTCGACGGCGTTGTCGCGGAAGGTGCCGACGGCCGCGGCCATCCGGCCGATCTCGTCGCCACGCTCCTGGGCCGGGATGGAGACCTTCAGATCGCCGCCGGCCAGCTGCGCCATGGCGCGGGTCATGGCGACGATCGGCTGGCTGAGCGCCCGGACCAGCCAGACCGTCATGGCGGCGGCGACCAGCAGGGCCAGGATCCCGCCGACGACCAGGGCCGCATAGCCCCGTCCGAAAGCCGCCTTCTTGGCGGCGCTTCTTTGGCTCAGCACCGCATCGGCGGCCTGATCGACAGCGGCGACGGCGGCGCGAATGTCCTTCAGGTCCGCCGTCTGCAACAGCCGCGCTTCGGCCTGGAGCCGGGTCGCCGGATCGGCGGCCTGGGCCATCAGCCCCTGCGACTGCTGGTGAAAGGCGTCGCTGGCGGCCTTCAACGCCTGATGCTGGGCGGCGTAGACATGATCGGCGTCGCTGGCGTCCAGGGCCTGGGCCGCCTGGTCGAAGGCGGCCTTGCGCGCCAGATAGTCCCGTCGCGCCGTCTCCTGGCCCGTCGCCACATAGGCGCGCAGGGCGTTCTGCTGTTCCACGGCGGCGGCCAGGGTCAGAGTGGCCGCCTCGCTGATCTGATAGGCGGACCGTTCGGCCGTGTCCGACCGTTGCAGCGTCACCAGGCTGAACAGGACGACCAGGGTCGCCACGCCGCACGCGCTCATCATCGCCCCGAGCGCGATCATCAGCTTGATGGATATGGACAAGGACTTGAACACGACCGGCTCCGAAAGCGGTTAACCCGTCGCAACTACCGGACAAGCCTTACCAAACCTTCTAAGGCGACGCTTCCAATCCGACCTTTTCGGGTAGGTGGAAATACCCAGTGAACTGTTCGAAGACCGCCCGGTCGCCGACGATCCTCAGCCCGCCTTCGGCCTCAAGCGCCGCCGTCGGAACCTTGCCGTAAACGGCCGCCGCGACCCGTTCGGGGCGGGTGGTCAGGACCACGGCGGCGTCGTCGATCGGCCCCCGCCGCGCGTCCAGACCGCCGTCCCGGATCTCAACCCGGAAGGTCTCGTCTTCAAAGACGAAGCCCAGGACCAGGGCGGCGTCGCCGGCCAGGGCGGGATCGAACATGGTCTTGAACGACAGCATGATCGAGACGGCGCTGATCGGCAGGGTCGGATCATGCTGGGGCGACCGCGCCGCCCAGCGCCCCAGGACGATGAAGACCGGCTCGATCTCCAGCCCCCAGTCGGTCAGCTCATAGACCTGGACCGAGGCGGGCGGCGGCAGTTTGCGACGCCGCAGAACTCCCGACGCCTCCAGCCCCTCCAGCCTCTGGGTCAGGACATTGGCCGATATGCCGTGCAGGTCCTTCTTCAGATCGCCGAACCGGCGCGGGCCCAGCATCAGCTCGCGCACGACCAGCAGGGCCCAGCGTTCGCCGATCAGATCCAGCCCATGGGCGGCCCCGCAGGCGTCATGATAACGACGCCCCGGCTTTGCAGTTACTTTTTCTAACTTCATTATTGACTATTCTAACTACCAAAGGCACGGTCCGCAAAGAGGGAGAGGAACGCCGCATGACCCAACTGATCTTCATCAACCTGCCCGTCGCCGACCTTGACCGTTCGATCGCCTTTTATGAAGCCGTCGGGGCGACGAAAAACCCGATGTTCAGCGATGAGACGGCCGCCTGTATGGTGGTGTCGGACGTGATCCACGTCATGCTGCTGACCCACGACAAGTGGCGCAGCTTCACCGACCGGGCCATTCCCGACGCCCAGGTCTCGGCCCAGATGCTGCTGTGCCTGTCGCGCGAGGACAAGGCGGCGGTGGATGCGACGGTCGCCCAGGCCGCCGGCGCCGGGGGTCTGCCCGACCCGAACAGCCCCCAGGATTACGGCTTCATGTACGGCCGCAGCTACGCCGATCCCGACGGCCATATCTGGGAGGTCATGTGGATGGACCCCACAGCCGTCGCCGCCGGGCCCGAGGCCTTCGCCGCCCATGACCTGACGCCGGCCTGAGGCGGAGATCGTCATGTCCGAGATTTTCGAACTCCGCATCAGCCGCCTGATCAGGGCCGCGCCGGAAACGGTCTGGAACGTCTATACGCAACGCACCGCCGAATGGTTCTGCCCCCGCCCCTGGACCACGCCGGTGGTGGACTGGGACCTGCGCGTCGGCGGCCGGGCCAATGTCGAAATGGCCTCGCCCGAGGGGGAGCGTCATCCCTATTCCGGCGTCTTCCTGGAGGTGGTTCCGGGCCGCAGACTGGTCTCGACCGGCGCCTTCACCGAGGGCTGGGTTCCCCAGGCCGGCGAGATGAACTTCGTCCGCATCGACACCTTCGAGGCCGAGGACGATGCGACCCTCTACACCGCCGTCGCCCGCCATTGGGACGAAAAGGCCATGTCGGCGCACCGAGCCATGGGCTTCGAACAGGGCTGGGCCGCCGTCGCCGATCAACTGGCCGAACTGGCCGAGGGCGTGGCGTGATGGCCGACAAGATCGTTCCCTGCCTGTGGTTCGACGGCGAGGCGGAAGCCGCCACCGCCTTCTATGTGTCGCTTCTGCCCGACAGCCGTATCACCGCCGTCAACCACTCGCCGGTCGACACGCCGTCCGGCCCGGCCGGTTCGGTCCTGACGGTGCAGTTCGTCCTGGCGGGCCGTGAGTATCTGGCCCTGAACGGAGGGCCGAACTTCCGTTTCACCGAGGCCGTCTCCTTCATGGTGATGACCGAGGATCAGGCCGAAACCGACCGGCTGTGGGACGCCCTGACCGCTGACGGCGGCCGCGAGAACGCCTGCGGCTGGTTGAAGGACCGTTGGGGCCTGTCGTGGCAGATAACGCCTCGGCGCCTGGTGGAACTGACGACCGACCCCGATCCCGCCCGCGCCAAGGCCGCCATGCAGGCCATGATGGAGATGATCAAGATCGACGTCGCGGCCCTGGAACGCGCCGTCGCCGACCTCTGAACCCTCAGCAAAGGACGACCCCATGACCTATGTGACCGGCTTCCTGACCCCCGTGAAATCCGAGGACAAGGCGCGCTACGTCAAGTCCGCCCAGGCCTCCTGGCCCCTGTTTCAGAAATACGGCGCCCTGTCCCAGGTCGAGACCTGGGGCGAGGACGTGCCCGACGGCAAGCTGACCAGCTTTCCCATGGCCGTAAAGCTGGAGCCGGGCGAGGTGGTGGTCTTCTCCTGGGTCACCTGGCCCGACCGCGCCACCGCCGACGCCTGCTGGGCGCAGATGGAGACCGACCCCGGCTTCGCCGAGATGGACATGCCCTTCGACGGCAAGCGGATGATGTGGGGCGGTTTCGAAACCATCTTCCAGTCATAGGGGCTCAGCGGCGCGCCGCCTTCAGGGCCGCCGTCAGGGCCTTGCGGCGTTTTGCATGGGTCCGCTCCCGCTCGGCCTGTTCGTCCTCCAAGGCCTTCAGCCGATCCGCCAGATCCGCCATCGCCTGCTGATGTTCGGCGTCCAGGGTCTCAAGCTCGGCTTCCAGCCGCTGGATCTTGGCGCGCCGGGCCTTGGACGGACCGGCGGCCTTCTTCGGTCCGGCCGCCTTCTTGATCTTGCCGACGTCGATGGCCAGGCCGCGTTCGATCACCTCGCCTGGAGCGGCTAAGGCCGCCTCATAGTCGGGGCCGCCGCTCAGTTCGCTGGCCAGGCCCGTGGCGAACAGATCCTGTTTGGAGCCCCAGGCCTCCAGCGCCTTGGGCCGCGAGCTGACCGCGACCGTGAAGGCGTGAAACCCGTCCGACCAGGTGAAGACCTTCAACCGTTTCGCCATGCGCCTCTCCCGGCCGACGGCCCGACTCGGCGCCGTCTCAGCGGCAGAAACGTGTGTCGGTCGCTTCCAGATGCAGATGGTCGAAATGGACGGCGTTGTAGTCTGGGCTCAGCACCGTGCCGAAGATGCGGCAGGCGTCGTCGCGGATACGGCGCAGGAATCGGGCCTCGGGCGCATCGCCGCTCCAATCCTTCGTCACCGTGATCCGCCGCCCGTCCCTCAGCCGCACCCCGGCGAAGTCCAGGGCGGCCGCCTGGGCGTGGGCGCTGATCCGGCTGGAGCCCACGCCGTTGTTCACATTGCGACAGGCGTAGGCGCCCATATGGTCGATCTGGACCACGTCCGACCCCAGGATTTCGCGCGCCGCCGGTTCCAGCGACTGACGCCGCCAGACGCTCAGCGCCAGGGCGGTCTGGCAGGTCATCTCGACGTCGCCGGGCGCCATCCGCGCCACCGTCCCCAGGTCCGGCCCCAGCACCCCGCCCTGTCTCAGGCCGCAGACGGCCGAGTTCTGCCGATCCGGCACGGGGCTGAACCGCACCCGCGCCGCGGTCAGCTGGGCCATGCACCGCCCCAGCTCAGAGCCTTCGCGCACCACCGCCGCCTGGGTGCCCCCGTCGATCGGCCGGTCGATCAGCCCCCCGATGAGAGGCGCCGCCGTCTGGCCCGGATAGGGCGACGGCCGCAAGGGCTCCGGCGCGCGCCGGACGCAGCCGGCCAAAATCAGCAGGAGCGAAAGGCCGGCGCAAAGGCGCATCAGACGAGGCGACGAGGACATGGCTCCGGTCCTAGCCGATTCCCGCCGGGTCCGGCGGTCACGAGGCGGAGAGCCGCCTATCGCCGCTCTTCCGACACGCCCTTGGCCCGACAGCGGTCCGAGCAGAACCGCACACGATCCCAGTCCCGCGCCCATTTCTTGCGCCAGACGAACGGCAGGCCGCAGGCGGCGCAGACCTTCTGCGGCAGATCGGCCTTGGCCGGCGCCGTGCCCAGATTGACGTGTTTGCGGCCCATCCGGTCCTCTATTTGAAACGGCGGGCGAGGGACCGCGCCGCCATTGTTGCGAAACACTCTCAACCTTGCTACAGGGCGCACGTCGCCTCGGCGGCCGTAAGCGTCTCACGTCAGGCAACGCATCCATCCCGGTCTTCGGCCGGGGCCGGTTCGTCCGGCGGATGCCCGCGCCGAAGACCTGAGTTTAAGAGAGACGCAAACCATGCACCCTCATCCCGCCGTCGTCCGGTTCCGACGCCTGCCCGCCCGCTACGCCGGACTGGTCATGCCGCTGATCCTGTCGCTGATCATGACCTTTGTGGTCTCAGCCATCGCCACCGCTCGAACCCTGGGCTTCGCCCCGGCCTTTCCCAGCGCGTGGATGCAGGCCTGGGGCCTGTCCTGGCTGATCGCCTTCCCGGTCCTGCTGCTGATCCTGCCCCTGGTCCGGCGCATCGTCGCAGCCCTGGTCGAGCCCGCCCGCTGAACGAAAAAGGGGCGGCCCTTTCGGCGCCGCCCCTGATCGTCTTCAGCTGTCCAGGAAGGACCGCAGCTTGCGCGACCGGCTGGGGTGTTTCAGCTTGCGCAGGGCCTTGGCCTCGATCTGACGGATCCGTTCGCGCGTCACCGAGAACTGCTGGCCGACTTCTTCCAGCGTGTGGTCGGTGTTCATGCCGATGCCGAAGCGCATGCGCAGCACCCGTTCCTCGCGCGGCGTCAGGGACGCCAGGACGCGGGTGGTGGTCTCGCGCAGGTTCGACTGGATGGCGGCGTCGATCGGCAGGACGGCGTTCTTGTCCTCGATGAAGTCGCCCAGGTGCGAATCCTCTTCGTCCCCGATCGGGGTCTCCAGGCTGATCGGCTCCTTGGCGATCTTCAGGACCTTGCGCACCTTCTCCAGCGGCATGGCCAGCTTTTCGGCCAGTTCTTCCGGGGTCGGCTCGCGGCCGATCTCGTGCAGCATCTGGCGGCTGGTGCGGACGATCTTGTTGATCGTCTCGATCATGTGCACCGGGATGCGGATGGTGCGCGCCTGGTCGGCGATCGAGCGGGTGATCGCCTGACGGATCCACCAGGTGGCGTAGGTCGAGAACTTGTAGCCGCGGCGGTACTCGAACTTGTCGACCGCCTTCATCAGGCCGATGTTGCCCTCCTGGATCAGGTCCAGGAACTGCAGGCCGCGGTTGGTGTATTTCTTGGCGATGGAGATGACGAGGCGCAGGTTGGCCTCGACCATTTCCTTCTTGGCTTGCCGCGCTTCGCGTTCGCCCTTCTGCACCGTCTGGACGATGCGGCGATAGTCGTCGATCGGCAGGCCGGCCTCCAGGGCCACGGCGGCGACGTCGGCGCGGATGGTCGCGATCTGGCCGGCCTCGTTCTCGCTGAACTTGGTCCAACGCACGCCCTGGTCCTTGATCCGGTCGGTCCAGGTCGGGTCCAGTTCGGAGCCGAAATAGGCCTTCAGGAACTCAGGCCGTGAAATGCCGTAGCTGTCGGCCAGACGCAGCAGACGGCCTTCCAGACCGATCAGGCGCTTGTTGATCGCATACAGCTGCTCGACCAGGGCCTCGATGCGGTTGTTGTTCAACTTCATCGTCTTCAGACGATCCGAAATGGTCGTCGTCAGGGTCTGATAGGTCTTTTCGTCCTTGGCGCTCAGGGTCTCGCCCTTCAGCCGGGCCTGGACCAACTTGTCCTGCAACGCGCGGAAGGCGCCGAAGTCGGCGGCGATGGCGTTCAGAACCTCCATCACCCCGTCGCGCAGCTCGGCCTCGAGCGCCGAGATCGACATGCCGCCGCCGTCGTCGAAGTCGTCGTCGTCCTCGTCATCGGACTCCGGCTTATCCTCAGCCACTTGTTTTTCTTCGACGTCTTCTTCCTCTTCGCCCTCAGCCGGGGCGGCGCCCGGCAGGGACGAAGGGTTCAGCACGCCGTAGGTGGCGTCCAGGTCGATGACCTCGCGCAGCAGGATGCGGTTGTTCTCCAGCTCGTCGCGCCAGACCATGATGGCCTCAAAGGTCAGGGCGCTTTCGCACAGACCCGAGATCATGGCGTCGCGGCCAGCCTCGATCCGCTTGGCGATGGCGATTTCGCCCTCACGGCTCAAGAGTTCGACCGAACCCATCTCGCGCAGATACATCCGCACCGGGTCGTCGGTGCGGTCATAGGCGGCCTTGGCGGGCGTTTCCGCCACGCCGGTCGAGGCGGCGGCGGCGACGTCGGTGGACTGCTGCTCCTGCGCGTCTTCTTCGGCCTCGACGACGTTGACGCCCATTTCCGACAGCATGGCCAGGGTGTCTTCGATGGCGTCGGGGGTGACTTCTTCGGACGGGAGGACCTTGTTCAGCTCCTCCATCGTCACATAGCCGCGCGCCTTGGCCTGTTTGATGAATTTCTTGACGCCGGCGTCGGTCAGATCGAGCAGGGGGCCATCGGTCGAAACCTCGGTGTCCTGCGTCTCGGTCTGTGCGTTCATAGTCAGTCTGTCTCCGGCCGGAGGGGGTGATCAATCCGCCCCGGCGAAAATACAATGCTTGGCGAGGCGTAAGGTTACGCGCCCGCGCTGTCTTCCCAAATCGTCCCGGCTTTGATCGCACGGCGAAGCGCATCCCGCGCAGCTGCCGCCGACGGAACCCCCTCATCCCGCCCCGACGCCTCTCGCGCCGGGACCGAGGCGTCGTCAAACGCCTGCGACCATCGGACCCTTGCCTCGGCGAGGGGCGCATTTGCGGCCAGGAATGGCGCGCCGGACTTCGCCGCCGCCTTCTCGACCTCGCGCACTAAGGCGTCATGATCCGATTGCGCCAGATGGCGTCGCAAGGCGGCGGAGTCAAGGCCACCCTAACCGACACGCAGCCAGTTCTCGACCCGAAGGCCCGGCACGCGCGAGAATTCGCGTTCATTGTCGGTGATGAGGATGCAGTCCAACGCCAGGGCGTGGGCGGCGATCAGCAGGTCGTTGGCGCCGATCAAGCGGCCCGAACGCTGAAGTTCCGCGCGAACCTCCCCATAGAGGCGATCCGCCGGGGCGTCCCAGGCCTTCACCGCCAATCCTGACAGCACGCGTTCCAACTGCATCGCAATCCTGGGAGAACCGGATTTGCAAGCCCCGAAGCGGAGTTCCGCCATGGCGATCAGACTGACGCAGACGCCCACGGGGCCCAGAAGGGCCAGTCGCTGACCGACGGGGCCGATCGGATCATACATCAGGTCCGACACGGCGTTGGTGTCCAGCATATAGCCGCTCAAAGATCCACCGGTTCAGGCGGTTGATCATCGAAGGGGTCGAGACGCTCACCGATCGGCTGCAGAGTCGCGAGCACCGCCAGAAGACGGGCGGAAGACCCCATCGACGGCCCGGCCTTCTCGATGATCAGCCGCTCCCCGTCCTGACGCACCACCGCGTCCGCCGGAACGGCGACGCCGCTCGGCAGGTGGACGACCTGATGGTCGCCTTCGCGGGTGATCCTGACGGGTTGGGAGCCATCCATGGGGCGAGACTACTCCAGATCGTCAAGCCCGCCAATCGGCGCGGCTCAGTGCACCGTTGCTGCCTCGCTCCATATATCGCCGCTGGCAATAAATCGGTCCAAAGCGTCGCGCTGGCCTTTGAGACTGATGAAAGCTTGAGAGTCGAAGCTCTGCTCAGATTTCATCTCATTCATTGCGCGACTTAGAGCGAGGGAATGCAACAACACATCGACCGCACGGCTCAACCCCACAGCAGCCTCTTCCAATGAAGCGGCACTATTCAAAAACGGCGCATGGGCGATGGAGGCTGTTCGATCAATACGCCGAAGAGTCTCTTCATGACCCAATGCCACGAGACGCGACCTAAGCAAGCCCTCGCTCATAGCTTGAGCTTCGTACGTCAGTCGCACCAAATCACCTATCAGCCGATCCAAACCAACATCCCCAAAGTTTTGGGTTGCTAAAGTCTCGCCACGCTCGCTCGCCATTGCGGGATACGTAATAAGCCCTTCAACGATGGCGGAGAGGACGGGCCTTGGAGCGCGCGCTAACGTCATCGCGGCTGCGCGTGCCTCCGGGGTAACATCCATTATCGGCGCCAAAGACCGAGCTTTCCGATCTCTATATATAATCCTGTTCGCAGCTTTTCTTTCTTCAGGAGAAGGGCGAACTCGCTGGTAAAAAGCTCCAACTAGAAAATCTTTGTATGTCCTTGCTAAGTCAGGATCAGAAATCGTCGCCGCAGCTTTTCGCAACCTGACAAGAAGTCCCGCCTCCTTTTCAGGAGTATCCAAGGGCCCGACCTCTTCCATTTCTTTTTCGAACAGCTTCCGCGAGAAAGGCGTCGTCAAAGACATCGCCTCTCTCAAGGCTGGCGCGCCTTTCTCCCGCAGCATGTCATCTGGGTCGAGGCCACCCGAAAGGGTGACAAAACGGAAACTGCGCTCAGGCTTCAGCAGTGGCAAAGCGCGCTCTACTGCCCGATAGGCAGCTCGCTGACCCGCTGGATCTCCGTCAAAACAAAGGATTGGCTCCGCACTTATCCGCCAGAGCAAGCCCATCTGTTCTTCGGTCAGGGCCGTGCCCATGGGCGCCACGGCCGGCAGGCCCGCGCGCTGGCAGGCGATGACGTCCATATAGCCCTCGACCACGATGATCGGCTGGTCGTTCCGGCTCTCGGCCCCCAGAATGCGCCGCGCCTCAGGCAGGCCGTAGAGGGTGGAGCCCTTGTGAAACAGCGGGCTTTCCGGCCCGTTCAGATATTTGGCCCGGTCGTCGGGGTTCATGGCCCGGCCGCCGAAGCTGACGATCCGCCCGCGCGCGTCCAGAATGGGGAAGATCAACCGGTCGCGGAACCGGTCATAGGGCTGGCCGCCGCTGTCCGGCGCGATCAGCAGCCCGGCCTCGACCAGTTCGGCCGGCCGCGCCCCGCGCTGGACCAGGGCCTGTTTCAGCCCCTCGCGGTCATTGGGCGCATAGCCCAGGCCGAACCGCTCCCACTGATCCTCGGGCAGGCCGCGCTTCTCAAGATATTCGCGCGCCGCCTTGCCCGGCGTGCGGCGCAGATTGGCGGCGAACCATTTCTGGGCCAGGTCCATCCACTCGGACAGGCCTAAGCGCTTCTGCTCGCGCTCGGCCTCCTTGGGGTCTTCGGCCGGCAGTTGCATGCCCGCCTCGCCCGCCAGCCGCTGTACCGCCTCGACGAAGCTCAGCCGCTCGGTCTCCTGCAGGAAGGAGATGATGTCGCCGTGTTTGCCGGACGAGAAGTCGTGAAAGAAGCCCTTGTCGTCATTGACGAAGAAGGACGGCGACTTCTCCTTCGAAAAGGGCGACAGGCCGACATACTCGCGGCCCTGCCGCTTGAGCTTCACCGTCCGCCCGATCACGTCGGACGGCCGAAGGCGGGCCTTCAGTTCATCGATGAATCTCTCGTCGAAACGCACACGAGCACAAGCCTTCAGCAACTACAAAATAAAACAGGGAAAATCTGCGTCGGGCGGGACATCCCCGACCATGATTCGCGCTGTGGATAATAGTGAGGATTAACTCCCACCTGCGCCAGTATCGGTCGCAACTCATAATGACACAGAACGATCAGGCGGTTCGTCCGGGCATCCCCCGATAGCCGAACGAACCGCCGCATCGCAGAAGGCGTAAGCCGCAGCGTCCCCCAACGCCTTGGCTAACGAAGTCCTAACGCCTCGCGGACCTTCATCTGACGTTCGACGGCGTCGGCTGTCGAGAGGCCGGCGACCGGCGTGATGCGGATCATGGCCGGACTGTGTCTTTCGCGTCGCAACGGCTTTTCAGCGGCGAGGTCCAAAGGGCACCACCTTATTGGCCGTATCGTGCCCGATATCAGCGGAGCCCAGGTAGTCTATGCCCGATCTCAGGCACCAGTATCGAACGATCTCCTCCGGAGTCTGGCCGAAATCAGGATCGTTTGGCGTGACATCGGAAACACGCCCCAGGCGAATTCCGGCCACACCTCTGATAGAAGCCTGGCCCGTCAAGTGAAACATCATCCGGTCGATCCGATAGGCGGCCTCCGACACCTCCTCCAGCATCAGGACATGGCCGGTCAGATCCGGCTCCAGCGCCGTGCCGACCAGCTGGTCGATGATGGTCAGGTTGAAGGCGACGGCGGGACGCGGGTCGGCGGCTAGGGAAGGCTCGATCCAGTCCGTCCGGCCCGTGGTCAGCCAGGCCAGGGCGCCTTTAGCCGTCACATCGTCCCGCACCGAATCCGAAGCCATCGGCCCATGGGCCAGATGTTCGAATCCGGCCCGGTACATGCCGGCCAACAGACTGCCCGCGTCGGAATAGCCCAGATAGCGCTTCTTGCGCGCCACCGCGTTCAGCCGGGGGATCACCGCCTCGGCGATGCGGCAAGAGCCATAGCCGCCGCGGGCGAACCAGACGGCGTCGATGCGCGGATCATTGGCGAACTCGATAAAGGCCTCGGCCCGCGCCCGGTCGTCCCCCGCGAAGTGACCGTGCTTCAAGAAGCAGGCGGGGTGGAAGACCACAGCCACGTCGCGATCCGGGTGATGTTCGGCCATCCACTGTTCGACGGCCTCGGCCCGCTCCTTTGAAAAGCGGGAACTGGCGCAGACCACGCCGATCTTGAAGGTGTTTGCGTTCACGCCCGTCTTCTTCGTCGAAATTGCGATCCGGCTCTGGCGGATCGGCCCGATCCCCTGTTCTAAGGGGGCATGAACCAAGACGCCTCCTATTTCTTCTGCGGCATCGGCGGGTCGGGCATGCTGCCCCTGGCCCTGATCGTCCAGGCCCAGGGCGGCCGGATCGAGGGCTCGGACCGCGCCCTGGACCAGGGCCGCACGCCCGAGAAGTTCGACTGGCTGCGCGCCCACGGCGTGACCCTGCACCCTCAGGACGGATCGGGTGTGACCCGCGCCGCGCAGACGGTGATCGCCACCGGCGCGGTCGAGGACACGGTGCCCGACATCGGCGCGGCCCGCCGTGTCGGGGCGACGATCAAGACCCGCCCCGAACTGCTCAGCGAACTGTTCAACGCCGCCCCCACCTCGATCGGGGTGGCGGGCACCAGCGGCAAGTCCACCATCACCGGCATGATCGCCTGGATCCTGCACCAGACCGGCCGCGATCCGACCGTGATGAACGGGGCGGTGATGAAGAATTTCGCCGACGCCGACCATCCGTTCGCCAGCGCCCTGATCGGCGGTTCGGATCTGTTCGTGTCCGAGGTGGATGAATCGGACGGTTCGATCGCCCGCTACGATCCGACCGTGGCGGTCGTCTCCAACATCTCGCTTGACCACAAGTCGATGGAGGAGCTGCGCGACCTGTTCGGCGGCTTCGTCCAGCGGGCGGCCAAGGCGGTGCTGAACCTGGACAATCCCGAGACGGCGGCCCTGGCGCAGGACCTGGCGCCCGGAAAGGCGATCACCTTCGCCCTGGGCGAAGAGGCGGCCGACCTGTCCGCCCACGACCTTCAGCCCCAGCCGACCGGCATGCGGTTCCGCCTGATCGAGGGCTGGAGCGAGTTCGACGTCACGCTGAACGTGCCCGGCGCCCACAATGTCGCCAATGCGCTTGCGGCGCTCGGCGCGGTCAAGGCCCTGGGCGTTTCGACGGGCGAGGCGGTCAAGGCGCTGGAAAGCTTCGCCGGCATTCGGCGGCGAATGGAGGTGGTGGGGGCCGTCAACGCCGTCACCGTCATCGACGACTTCGCCCACAACCCCGACAAGATCGCCGCCACGCTGAAGACGCTGCACGCCTTCGACGGGCGTCTGCTGATCCTGTTCCAGCCCCACGGCTTCGGCCCCTTAAAGCTGATGCGGCGGGAGTTCATCGACGGTTTCGTCGGCCTGATGCGCGAGGACGACGTCCTGCTGATGCCCGAGCCGGTCTATTACGGCGGAACCACCGACCGCAGCGTCGGCAGCGCGGCCATCGCCGAAGGGGTGCGCGCGGCCGGCCGCCAGGCCGAGGCCCTGCCCGACCGCGCGGCCTGCGGCGACCGCATCGTGGAGATGGCCCGGCCCGGCGACCGCGTCCTGGTCATGGGGGCGCGCGACGACACCCTGTCCAGCTTCGCCGCCGATCTGCTGGAGCGGCTGGGCGCGCGCTGAAGCCTGACGTTCGGAGCCAAGGCGCCGCTTCGGACGTTGCTGCAAGATGAGCGCCGCCGCCCTGATCGATCTGAGCCGAGAACGCGCCTATCTGCGCGACCTGGGCCGCGCGTTCGGGGGCGCCCTGGTGTTCAGCATTCCTCTGCTGATGACGATGGAGATGTGGGAGCAGGGGGTGGCCATGGACCGGGGCCGGCTGCTGGCCTTCATCGTCGCCGGCCTGCCCCTGCTTTACGGCCTGGCCTATTATGCGGGCTTCTCCGACCGGCGGGGGCTGGCGAACGATCTGATGGACACGGCCGTCGCCCTGGCGGTCGGCTTCCTGACCGCCGGCGTGCTGTTGAGCCTGTTCGGCGTGGTCCGATGGGGCGATCCCCCGCGTGAAGCCCTGGGCAGGATTGCGCTTCAGGCCGTTCCGGGCGCCATGGGCGCCCTGCTGGCCCGCCGCCAGCTGAGCGGCGACGCGGACGGCGGCGAGACCCAGGAGGATCAGGCCTCCTATGTCGGGGAGCTGTTTCTGATGGCGGCCGGCGCCCTGTTCTTCGCCCTGAACGTCGCCCCGACCGAGGAAATGATCCTGATCGCCTACAAGGCCGGCGCCCTCAACGTCCTGGGGCTGATGGGCGTGTCGATCCTGCTGCTGCACCTCATCGTCTTTCGCGCGGGCTTCGCCGGTCAGGAAGAGGCGGATCGACCGGCCCACGCCTTCTTCCACTTCACCCTGCCCGGCTACGCCATCGCCCTGGGGGTCAGCCTGTTCGCCCTATTCGTCTTTGGGCGGATCGAAGGGCATTCTCTGGCCGGGGTGGTCCAGGCGATGGCGGTCCTGGGCTTTCCCGCCGCGATCGGCGCGGCCGCCGCCCGTCTGCTGGTCTGATCCGATGAACCGAGCCACGCGCCGAAAAACCGCCCCGCCCCGCCCGCTTTTGCAGACCGCCATGGCCGCTCTGGGCGGGGTGGTGACCCTGGCCGCCGTCGGGGTGATCGTGTGGGAGGCCGTGCAACCCGCCGCCCCGGCGACCCTGAGCGCGCGGATCGAGAGGGTCGAGACCACCGCCCACGGCCATGTGGCCGAGATCAAGGTGGTCAATGACGGCGACGAAACCGCCGCCGGGGTCGATGTCGAGGCCGTGGCAGGCGACCAGACCGCGACCGCCACCCTGGACTATGTGCCCGGCCGCGGCCATGCGACCGCCTATATGCGGTTCGACGCCGATCCGCGCGCGGCGGTGGTGACGGTCAAGGGCTGGTCGGCGCCCTGAAGGGCTCAGATCAGCAGCAGGGGCAGGGTCTGAAACACCACCCCGACGCCGCCGATGAAACAGCCGCCGACGCCGATGGCCGGCTCGAATCCCCGACGGGTCTTCAGGATCAACAGGGCGAGCCCCGCCTCGCCCGCCAGACAGGCCAGGCTGAATCCCCCGCCGATCAGGCGCCACAGGGGCGCCTCGGCCGTCGCCACCACGTCCGCCGTGGACGAGATCAGATAGACGCCCAGGAAATGGGCTGCCCAGATCAGCAGCCCGCCCGTCAGGATCAGCCAGCGTCCGATGTCAGCCTCCCGGGAACAGATGGGTCAACAGGGCGGCGGCCGCCCCTTGCGCGGCGGAAAAACCGATGAACAGGGCGATCAGCTGATAGGTCGCCGGCCTCCGGGCCGACAGCAGGCCGAACACCCAGCGCATCAGGGCGAAGACCGCCATGATGGCGCAGATGGCCGCGAACAGCCCCTGCCAGGCGATCAGGGCGAAGACGGTCGCCCCCTGGCCGCTGGCCTGGGGACGCAGGCCAGCCCCCCACCAGGCGGACGCCTCGACCGCCCAGCCCGCGCCGATCGCCAGGCCCGCCAGCAGCATCAGGACGGCGGCGATCACCCCGCTGCGCGGCCGGTCCAGCGCCAGGGCCCGCAGCGAGACCCAGGCCAGCAGCGCCGCCGCCGCGCAAAGGCCGACGACCTGGATCAGAGACCCCGTCTCCGGCGGCGCCTGCCACAGATCGGGACGACGGCTCCACAGGAAGACGTAGGAGAAGCCGGCCATGACCGCGACCATGCCGGCGACGATCAGGGTGATGACCATGGCCCACCAGCCGTGGCTGGTCGGGCCCGAGACATAGGTCGGCAGGCGCACGCCCGCCCCGACGTCCACCACAGCCGCCCCGCCCTCGCGCCGGTCCGGCCGGTCCAGCTTCCAGCACCATTTGAGGATGCAATATACGGCCAGAATTCCACTGATCACCGAAGCCAGATAGGCCTGGATGGTCAGGATCAGGAAAAAGCCCGCCGTAAACACCGCCCCCCAGACGTGCCAGCTGGAGGGCCGGGGGATTTGCAGCAGATACTGGGGTTCGGCGTTCAGCGGGCTGGTGACGATGGTCTCGCGTTCGCCGCGCGGGGCGCCGGGCAGGAAATAGCGGCCGGCCTCGACGTCCTCGGCCAGCCCCTTCTGCTCCCAACCGGGATAGAGGCTCTTGATCACCGGAATGGAGCGCAGCGAATAGAGGCCGGCCGGCAGCCACTCCAGCCCCGGCCCATTGAAGACATTGCCCGCCTCGCGTCGCCCGAAGGGGCGGAAGTTGCGGATCATGTCCACCAGCCAGATCAGCACCGCCAGGCCGAACAGAAAGGCGCCGACGGTCGAGATCATATTGGGCAGGTCCCAGCCCCGATCCGGCAGATAGGTGTAGACCCGCCGCGGCATCCCCATCAGCCCGGTCAGATGCATGGGCAGGAAGGTCACGTTGTGGCCGACGAACATCAGCCAGAACACCCACTTGCCCCACCGCTCGCTGAGCGGCCGGGCGCTGGACATCGGCGTCCAATAGTAGATGGCGGCGAACAGCGGAAACACCATGCCGCCGATCAGGACGTAGTGCAGGTGAGCGACGATGAAATAGCTGTCGTGGGCCTGCCAGTCGAAGGGGACCATGGCGACCATGACGCCCGTCAGCCCGCCCATGACGAAGATCACCAGCCCCCCGACGGCGAACAGGCCCGGCGTGTTGAACCGCATCTTCCCCGCCGCCAGGGTGGCGATCCAGGCGAAGACCTGAACCCCGGCGGGCACGCTGACCGCCATCGAGGCCGCGCTGAAATAGTTGATCGAAATCTGGGGCATGCCGGTGGCGAACATGTGGTGCGCCCAGACGCCGAAGCTGATGAAGCCCGTCGCCAGCATGGCCAGGACCACCAGCCTGTGTCCCACCAGCCGGGTCTGGGCCACGGCCGGGATGATGGTGGACATGGCGCCCGCCGCCGGCAGGAAGATGATGTAGACCTCCGGGTGGCCGAAGAACCAGAACAGGTGCTGCCACAGCATCGGATCCCCGCCCCGCGCCGCGTCGAAGAAGGGCCAGCCCAGGGCGCGTTCCAGCTCCAGCAGCAGGGTGGACAGGATGATCGACGGGAAGGCGATGATGATCATACAGGCGAAGATCAGCATGGCCCAGGCGAAGATCGGCAGCTTGTCCAGGGTCATGCCGGGCGCCCGCGTCTTCAGAACCCCGACGATGATCTCGATGGCGCCGGCGATGGCCGAAATCTCGATGAAGCCGATGCCCAGCAGCCAGAAGTCGGCGTTGATCCCCGGCGAATAGGCCACGGAGGTCAGGGGCGGATACATGAACCAGCCCCCGTTCGGCGCCAGGCCGAAGAACAGGGAGCAGAAGAAGCACAGTCCCCCGATCAGATAGGCCCAGAAGGCGTAGGCGCTGAGACGCGGGAACGGCAGGTCGCGCGCCCCCAGCATCTGGGGCAGCAGCAGCACGCCCAGGGCCTCGACCGCAGGCACGGCGAACAGGAACATCATCACCGTGCCGTGCATGGTGAAGATCTGGTTGTAGGTCTCCTGGGCCAGGAAGCCCGTCATCGGCAGGGCCAGCTGGGTCCGCATCAACAGGGCCAGAACCCCCGCCAGCACGAAGAACAGCATGGCCGCGCCGACGTAATAGACGCCGATATAGTTGTTGTTGATCGCCGTGACCCATTCCCACGGCTTTCGCGGCGCGCACCAGACCTGTTCCAGCTGCTCCAGCTCGCCCTCGGGGCGGGGTTCGCGGGTCGGCAGGCGTTTGTAGAGTTCGGGATCGAACCCGGTTTCCGAACTCATTTCAGACTGTCCAGATAGGCCGAGACGGCGCGCAGGTCCTGGCCCGTCAGGACCGGATAGGAGGGCATGCGGTTGCCGGGCTTGATCCCTTGGCTGTCCGAAATCCAACCGGCCAGCGTGCCCTGGTTGTTCGGCAATATGCCCGCCCCGATCGTCTGGCGCGATCCGACATGGGTCAGGTCGGGACCGGCCAAACCATTGGCCTCGGTTCCCCGAATGGTGTGGCAGGCGCCGCAGCCGGAGGCGGCGAAGACGTCGCGGCCGCGCGCGATCATTGCGGCGGTCGGCGCGGCCGCATCCAGGGCTACGGCCGGCCCGGCCTGACGCGCGCGCCAGGCGGCGAATTCCTGGGGCGTATGGGCCACCACGACCAGCCCCATCAGCGCATGGGGCCCGCCGCAGTATTCGGCGCACTGGCCGCCGTAGGTTCCCGGCTGATCGGCCTGCAGCCGCATGAAGTTGCGCCGGCCGGGGATCATGTCGGTCTTGCCGCCCAGGCGCGGAACCCAGAAGCTGTGGATCACGTCGGCGCTTTCCAGCTCGAACACCACGGGCTGACCGGCGGGGATATGGACCTCATTGGCGTCCTGAAGGATTTCGCGCCCCTGGTCGTCCAGATAGGCGACCCGCCACCACCACATCTCGCCGGTGACGCGGACCCGCATCTCGCCCGGTCGCGGCGCCTCGGCGACCCGCGCGGTCGTGGTCAGGCCGTAGATCAGAAGGCCGGTCAGAACCACGATCGGAAAGGCCAGGCCGCCAATCCAGACCAGACGCTCGCCGCTGACCCGCCGCTTCCACCGCCGGGGGCCGAACAGGGCGATCCCCAGGGCGATCAGCACCACGGTCATCACCACCGCCGCCATGACGAACAGCACCCAGGCCACCACCTCGATCGGCCCGGCGAAGGGGCCGGCCGGGTCCAGCACAGGCGGGGGCCAGCCCGCGGTTCCCGGCGTCGGTTCAGTCGTCATCGAGCGTATACAGATAGGCCGCGACGTCGCGGGCTTGGGCTTGGTTCAGGGGCATGGGGGGCATGGCGGTTCCGGGATCCAGGGACGGCGCGTCGATCAGCCAGCGGGTCAGGACGCCGGGCTGGTTCGGCAGGCGCCCGGCGATGAAGGGGCGCGCCCCGAAGCCCGCCAGGTCGCCGCCGCTGCGGCCTTCGGGCCAGGCGACGCCGGGAATCGTGTGGCAGCGGCGCAACCGACGGCCTCGATGACCGCCAGGCCGCGCGCCGGATCGCCCTGGGCCACCGGCCGGGGCTGATCCGCCTTGTCGACGCAGGCGCTGAGGCCCGCCGAGGCGAGCGCGAGCAGAGCCGCGGCGGCGGTCCGCCCTGCCTCGCCCTGTCCGCCCCATCTCATCGCCGCCCGGTCCCCCGCCCTGAATCGCCTCGGGCCAGGCCTCGAAAGCTTCACCAGACCAATCCCCCCAGGACGAGGAAGTTCCCCGGCTGCGACATGGCGTCTCCGTCGGGCGGCGCCTTCGGAACCGGGGCCGTAGGCGGGGGTTGGATGCAGGTGCGCGCGCCCCTTGCCCCTCTGATGCTCCTGATGCTGCTGGCCGGATGCGAGGCGGCGGCGACCGACACCGACCGCGTTCTTTCGGCCAATGGCGAAGTCATCGCCCTCAGCGGCGGCGCCGGCGGGGCGGCCAACGCCTGTTTCACCTGTCACGGCCTGGACGGCGGCGGCGACGGAGCCGCCGCGCCGCGCCTGGCGGGCCTGGACGTCGGCTATCTGCAGAAACAGATGGAGGACTACGCCTCGGGCCTCAGGGCCGACGACCAGATGACGCGCATCGCCAAGGCCTTGGATCAGAGAAGCCGACGCGAGGTGGCGGCCTATTACGCCGCCCTGCCGATCCCGCCGACGGAGCTGAACGCCGCCGCCGCCCCGGCGCCGTCGGTCTATCTGAGGGGCGATCCCGCGCGGGGGGTGGTGGCCTGCGCCGCCTGTCACGGCTTGAACGGCGAAGGAACCGGCCTGGGCGGCAATCCTCAGATCGCGGGCCAGCCCTACCCCTATCTGGTCGAACAGATGGAGCGGTGGAAGTCGGGCGAACGCCGCAACGATCCGCGCGGCGTCATGGCCGCCGCCGTCAAACCGCTTTCGGACCCAGAAATCCGCGCCATAGGGCTTTGGCTGTCCGCGCAACCTGCTTCTCCAGCGCCCGCCAGCGCCTCTGCCACCGGGTCCGCTTCCGTCGACGCAGCGGCACGACCGGCAGCATCGCGTGAAACACGTCGTCCCGATCGATCAGATGGTGCTTGAGGGCGGCCCCGGCGTGGATGGGGATCATCAGCAGCAGGGTGACCACCAGGCCCCAATGCATCCATTCCGCCGCCGCCTCGATCGCCCATAGCTGGCTGTTGGACAGGTCCTGGAACGGCAGCAGGGGCCAGGGGATGAAGCCCAGCGTCTCCAGTTCGCGCGTCCGGTCCGTCGCCGAGATCATGGCCCAGCCCGACAGGGGCAGGCCGAACAGGCAGACGTAGAAGACATAGTGGGTGACGTGGGCGGCCCAGCTCTCCCACCCCGGCTTGTCCGCATCATTGATCAGGTCCGGCGCCAACAGCCGCCAGGACAGTCGGCCGATCACCAGGATCAGCATCAGGACGCCTACGGCGAAGTGCAGATCATAGGCGGCCAGCATCTGACCGCCGACCGGCTGACGCCCCATCCACCAGCCCCAGCCCAGTTGGAAGATCACCAGGGCGGCCATGACCCAGTGAAACAGGATGCCGACCGGCGAATATCGGCCTTCGTCATGGTGGCCCGCCGCCCATTCCAGCAGTTGGGTGAAGAGCTTTTCGATCACGCCGGACGCACCCCGGCCTCGGCGGGAAGGTCCGGCCCCAGCATCCGGCCCAGCCGCCACAGGGCCGCCAGCAGATAGAGGCCCGCCGCCGGAGCCCACATGATCAGCCCCGCCGCCTGCTGGTCCTCCAGCGGGGTCAGGCCCCAGGCCAGGGTCGTATAGGCGTGGGGCGCATAGACGGCCTGGCCGGCGAAGGTCAAGACCGCGCCCAACAGCCCCATCACCAGCATGGCCGCCAACAGGCCGACCACGGCCGCAGGCGCGCTGGCCGCCCGCGCCGCCGCCCAGAACCAGACGGCGGAGGCCAGAAGGCTGAGCTGCATGATCCAATAGACGGCGTCGCTGGACAGGGCGGCGCCATAGGCGGCGGGCGCATGCCACACCCACAGCACCGCCGCCTGGACGAAGGTCGCCAAAGCCAGAGACCCGTATCGCCGTCTCGGCGCCATCTCGGCCAGCAGGGGGGCGGCGACCGTGACCAGCAGGACGTGATGCACGGTCCGGGCCGAAAACAGGGCGGAGCTGAGGGCGCACAGGGGCGAGACGAAGCTGACGCCCAGCACGGCCATGGCGGCCAGGCCCAGGCCCCGCGACCGACCGTGCGTCCGCATCAGGATCAGGGCCGTGGCCCCGGCCATAAACAGAAGCAGGACGGGGTCCAGGTTCCAGCGCCAGTCGCCGGCGGCGGGCGCGGGGCCGCAATAGGGCGCCCAGCCCGAAACGGGGGTCGGGGTCGGGTTCATCGGTATGGTCTGGTCGGCCGCATGCGCCCCGCCCTTGCTGCAAGCTTCACATCGGAAAGGTGCGACAGGCCGCCCGGTTCCGCGCGGAAACGGTCGCAGGCCTGCGGCGTTAGGTCACCGAACCCGAGGCGAGGAGACGATCATGGCCGCACGACCCACCTGGCAGGGGCATTTGAAACTGTCCTTGGTGACCTGTCCGGTCGCCCTCTACACCGCCACCGCCTCCAACGCCCACGTCAGCTTCCACCTGATCAATCCCGAGACCAACAACCGCATCCGCATGGTGCCGACCGACCCCGACACCGGCCCGATCGAACGGTCGGATCTGGTCAAGGGCTATGAGGTGGCCAAGGACGAATATGTCCTGTTCGACGACGCCGACTTCGACAAGGTCAAGCTGGAGACCACCCGAACCATCTGTATCGACAGCTTCGTGGACGAGGACGAGATCGACCGTCTGTACTGGGACGACCCCTTCTATGTGGTGCCCGAAAAGGGCGTGGGGGCCGAGGCCTTCGCCGTCATCCGCGACGCGATGAAGTCGGCGGGCAAGATCGCCATCGGAACGCTGGTCCTGCGCGGGCGGGAACGGCAGCTGGCCCTGGAGGTGCGCGGCAAGGGGCTGGTGGCCTATTCCCTGCGGGCGCATGACGAGGTGCGGCCCGCCGAGGACTATTTCGACGACATTCCCTCGGTCAAGGCGGACAAGGACATGGTGGAGATCGCCAGCCGGATCATCGCCCAGAAGGAGACGGACTTCGACCCGACCGACTTCAAGGACCGCTATGACGAGGCCCTGCGCGAGATGGTCAAGGCCAAGCAGAAGGGCGGCAAGTCGGTGGTCGAGGCGCCCGAGCCCGACGACACCAATGTGATCGATCTGATGGAGGCCCTGCGCAACAGCCTCAAGGGCTCCGCGACCGGCGCCAAGCCGAAGAAAAAGGCCCCCGCCAAGAAGAAGCCGGCGACGCGCAAGACCGCGGCGTGATGGGGGCGGAGCGCTAGTGATTAGTGCTGGTGATTAGTGCTAGTGAGCAAAAGGTGGGCCGGGCGCGGATCAGCGGACACTCCCACTGCTCATGCCTTACTCACTAGCACTAGCACTAATCACCAGCACTAATCACCGGCACCGCCCCTCTAAAGCCCCATCGCCTTCAGCACGGGTCGCAAGCTGACCTCTCCGGCCCTGAAGTCCTTCCACGGATCGGGCTTCTTCAGCAGGGCCGGGGCGTCGTGCAGGGTGAAGGCCTTAGGGTCCAGGCCCGCCTTGACCTGCCCCCAGGACAGGGGGAAGGCGATGCCTGCGCCCGGCCGCGCCCGCACCGACCAGGGGGCGACCGCCGTCGCCATCCGCCCGTTCCTCAGATAGTCGATGAAGATCTTTCCGCCGCGCGCCTTCTTGGCCAGGGTGGTGGTGAACCGGTCGGGATCGGCGCGGCGCACCTCTTCGGCCACGGCCTTGGCGAAGGCCTTGCATCGGTCCCATTCGATCCGGCTGCGGCCGTCCGAGCGGATCGGAACCACGACATGCAGCCCCTTGCCGCCGGTCGTCTTGACGAAGGGGTTCAGCCCCTTGGCCTCCAGCGTTTTTCGCACCGTCTTGGCCGCCGCGATGACCGCTTCGAAATCCAACCCCTCGTCGGGATCGAGGTCGAAGGTGACCTGTTCGGGCGTCTCCGGATCGCCGGGCCGACAGCCCCACGGGTGCAGCTCAAGCCCGCCCGACTGGGCGACGGCGACCAGCCCCCCGACATCGACCACGGCGACATAGGGTTTGCGCTCATGCACGTCGATCAGCTTCAGCCGCGGGTTCGAGCCCGGCATGGCGTGGCGCTGGAAGAAGGTCTCGCCCTCGATCCCGTCGGGCGCGCGGATGATCGACACCGGCCGGTCGGCGACATGGGGCAGGATCCGTTCGGCCGCCTGTTCATAGTAGCGGGCCAGGTCCGTCTTGGTGATGGCCGGCCGCCCCCCGACGGCGGGCCACAGCACCTTGTCCGGGCTGGACAGGGTGACGCCGGCGACGACCACCTTGTCCTTGCCCGTTCGGCGCGGCGTCGGCGCGGCCTTCTCCGCCTGTTTCGGCGACGGCGGTTGCGGCTTATCGACCACCTCCTGAGCCCGCTTGTCCTCGCGCAGCCCCTTGAAGGCCGCATGGCGCAGGGAGCCGCCTTCGGTCAGACCACCGTGCTCCAGCTCAGCCACCAGAACCGGCCGCAGCCAGTGGATGTCCTTGCCGCCGCGCGGCGCCCCCTTGCCGACGAAGGGCGAGGCCTCGGCCGCCGCCGCCTTCAAGGCCGGCAGCAGGGTCTTCAGCAGGGGGGCGGAATAGCCGGTCCCGACCCGGCCGAGGTAACGCAGCCCCTCCTCCTCCGCCACGCCGACCAGGAGGGAGCGAAAGCGCGTCCCGTCCTCCGACGACCAGCCGCCGATGACGACCTCATCCCTGCCCCGGCATTTGGACTTGACCCAGGTCGAGGACCGGCCCGGCTGATAGGGGGCGTTCAGCGTCTTGGAGATCACCCCCTCCAGATCCATCCGGCAGGCGCTGTCCAGCACCGCCTGGCCGGTGGAGGCGAAGTGATCGACATAGCGCACCCTCCCCCGCGCCTTGGCCGGAATCCGGTCGATCAGGGCCTGGAGCCGCGCCTTGCGGTGCGACAGGGGCAGGGCCGTCAGATCGTCCCGCCCCTCCTTCAGCAGGTCGAAGGCGAAATAGACCAGGTCCTGGGTCTTTCCGTCGGCGATGGCGGCCTGAAGGGCGGAAAAGTCCGGCGTGTGGTCCTCGGTCAGGGCGCACAGTTCGCCGTCCACCACCCCGTCGGGCCACTGGGCCGCATCGGCCGCCAGTTCGGGAAAGCGGTCGGTCCAGTCATGGCCTCGACGGGTGTAGAGGCGCGCCTGCCCGCCGCCGACGGCGATCTGGATGCGATAGCCGTCGAACTTGATCTCATGCACCCAGCCGGCGCCCCCGGGCGGATGGTCCGCCACCTTGCACAGCTGGATCGGCTGGAAGGCGGGCGGCTGGGCCAGGTCCGCCTCGCGCGGCTTGGCCTTCGGCGGCTTGGGGCCCTTGCGCGCCACGGGGCGAGAGGCGGTCCATTGGGTCTTGCCCTCCGCGATCTCGGCCAAGCTGCGGCCGCTGGCGACGGAGGCGTCGATCTCCATATTGGCGTCGCCCTCGCCGGGCACGGCCGCCTCGTCCTTCTCCTTGATCAGCAGCCAGTTGTTGCGTTTGGACGGCTTGCCGCGATCGGACTTCAGCCGCACCAGGGCCCAGCCGCCGCTCAGCCGCTCGCCGTGCAGGATCATCTTCAGCGAGCCGCGCTCCAGCGCCGCCTCTATGTCGGGCTCCTGCGGCTCCCATTCGCCCCGGTCCCACAGCTGGACGGTCCCGGCGCCGTAGTTGCCGGACGGAATGGTCCCCTCGAAGGTCCCATAGGCCAGGGGGTGGTCCTCCACCTCCACCGCCAGTCGTTTGACGGCCGGGTCGCGCGACGGCGCCTTGGTGACGGCCCAGGACTTCAGGACCCCGTCATGTTCGATGCGGAAGTCGTAGTGCAGCCGGGTGGCCGCATGGCGCTGGATCAGATAGGTCAGCCGGCCCTTGCGTCCGGCCTTGGTCTTTCCCGCCGGTTCGGGGGTGCGGGTGAAGTCGCGCTTGGCCCGATAGGCTTCCAATCCGTTCGCCATGTCGCCGCCTCGCCCGTCTTCGTCCCTGGTCGGACGACAACGTGCATGGGGCGAATTCGATCACCCGGCTCTCCGGCGACCGTCAGACGGTTTCGTTGGCCGAAGCGGCGGCTTGCAAGGCGCCCCATCCCGACAGAAGAAGGACGCAGACGTCGTCGGCCCAGGGCGCGCCCTCTTCAGACACCGACAGGGCCATCTGAAGCAGGGCCGAGACCATGCCGGCCCTGTCGCAGCAGTCCGGCATGACAGGGCTCAGATCGCGCTCATCGACCTCATCGGCCAGCCAGGCCGCCACGCCGTACGGGGGCCAGGAGGCGTCTGCGGCCGGGATCTCAAGCTGCGGCGATCGCATCGAAAGCCTCGTCGGCGGGACGGCTGCGGTCCGGCGGCAGCAGATTGTCCAGGTCCAGCAGGCTGAGCATGGCGCCGTCCACCGCGAAGATTCCGGCGACGACCCCACCCTGGCCATGGCCCATGTCCGGCGTCGCCTGGCGGTCGGCGTCGTCCAGTTGGACGATGTCGGACACTCCCTCGACCAGCAGGCCCACGGTCCGCCCGCCGCAGTTGGCGACCATGATGGCGTGACGCGCTGAGGGTTCAGTCGTCGGCAGGCCCAGGCGCGCGGCCAGGTCGATGATCGGCAGGACGCTGCCGCGCAGATTGACCACCCCCTTCATATAATGGGGCGACTGGGGCACGGGCGTCGCGGGGGTCCAGCCCCGGATCTCCAGCACCGAGGTGATGTCGATGCAGAAGGCTTGGTCCCCGACCCGGAAGCCGACCATCTCACGACGGCCGGCGCCGGCGCGGTTGACGGAAAAGGCGTCGGTTTGAGTATGCGCCATGGACATCAGAAGGCCTCCCATTCGGAGTGAACGGCGGCCTGTCGGCCTCCGCCCGCGGCGAGTTTCAGTCGGGGCGCAGGGCGGTCGGCCGCGAAGGCGGCGATCCGGCCATGGGCCTCTTGCAGCGGCGCAGGTCGGCTGGAGCCGCCGTCCTGGCTGGTGGTGAACCGGCCGACCAGCTGGGCCAGTTCGGCGGCCTCGCGGCTCAGGGCCACGCTGGCGGCCGTCGACTCCTCGACCATGGCCGCATTCTGCTGGGTCACCTGGTCCATTTCATTGACGGCGGTGTTGACCTCGGCCAGGCCGACCGCCTGTTCCTGGGTCGATCCGCGAATCTCGCTCATCAGCTGAGTGACTTCGACGATCCGGCCGGCGATGCCGGTCAGGGCCTCGCCGGTTTCACGCACAAGGACGACGCCGGATTTGACCTGGGCGCCGCTGGCGGAGATCAGGGTCTTGATCTCCTTGGCCGAGTCCGCCGACCGCTGAGCCAGGGCCCGCACCTCCGAGGCCACGACCGCAAAGCCCCGCCCGGCCTCGCCGGCGCGCGCCGCCTCGACTCCGGCGTTAAGCGCCAGAAGGTTGGTCTGGAAGGCGATCTCGTCGATGACGCCGATAATCTGACTGATCTGGTCGGACGAGCGTTCGATCTCGCCCATGGCGTCCACCGCCCGTTGGACCACGGCGCCGCCCGTTTCGGCCTGGGCGCGGGTCTGGCTGACCACCTTGTCGGCCTCCTGGGCGTTCTCGGCCGTCCGGCGGACGGTGGCCGTAATCTGATCCAGGGCGGCCGCCGTCTCTTCCAGGCTGGCCGCCTGACGTTCAGTGCGACGGGACAGATCTTCGGCCGCTGAACTGATTTCCTTGGCGCCGGACTGCATGGTCTCGGCGTTGCCGCCGATGACGGCGATCGCCTGGTCCAGCGCCGCCATGGCGCGGTTGAAGTTCTCGCGCAGAGCGGCGTACTCGCCCGGAAAATCCTCTTCGATCCGATAGGACAGATCGCCCGAGGCCATGGCCGACAGGCCCTGGCCCGTATTTCGCACCACCATGGCCTGAACGGCCGCCGCCTGACGATCAGCCTCGGCGCGGCGTTCGCGCTCCTCTTCGACGGCGGTGACGTCAATGGCGAACTTGACCACCTTATAGGGCTTGCCGTTCACGTCGAAGATCGGGTTGTACGACGCCTCGATCACCGCCCGCTTGCCGTTCTTGCCGTAACGGACGAACTTGTCGGCGACGAATTCCCCGGCGTTCAGCCGTTTCCAGAACTCGGCATAGGCCGGCGAGCGGGCCTCGGCCGGATCGACGAACATCCGGTGATGCCGGCCTTTGATCTCGGACAGTTCATAGCCGAGCACCGCAAGGAAGTTGGCGTTGGCGTCGAGCACCACGCCGTCGAGATCGAACTCGATCACCGCCTGAGACAAATGAACGGCCGCGACGATGGCGCGAAGCTCCAAGAGCTCCTCGCTTTCCGCCTGCGGTCGATTGAACAGCTTACGCATTCGGGTGGCTTTCTCTTCTTTGCCGCCTTTTCCCAGACCCACATTACCGCTTCGCTATACGATGCTTCGCGCCCGAAGCTTTTACAACCTTGGTCGATGCCGCTACGCCACTACCAGTTTAACTTCGTTTGTAAGTAAAAGTACTAGTATCCCCGAAAAGCACAGCGATGTTGGGTTCAGATAAACATTCCGTACACTTTCCAGTAATGAGTGAGCACTAACGCTGCAGCCAAAGGGCGACGAACGCCCGCAGCATCGAGAGCGGATATGTGGGCCAAGGGGAAAAAGCCGGCGAGCGGCATGCTGGAAACGGCTGTAGAGGCTCTTCGCACCAACATCATGTTGGCCGACAAGGACCTGAACATCACCTATCTGAACCCGGCGGTTCGCAATCTTCTGCAAGAGGCGGAAGCCGAGCTACGGTCAGACCTGCCCAACTTCAGCGTTGATCGGCTGGTCGGCTCCAACATCGACGTCTTCCACAAGAACCCGGCCCACCAGCGGCGGATGCTGGCGACTTTGAGCGAACCCCATTCGGCCACCATCCGGGTCGGGGGTCGCGCCTTCGACCTGTTGGTCACGCCGCTGAAACAGGGCGGCAAGGCCGCCGGTTTCGTCGTGGAATGGGCGGACGCCCGCTATCGGCTCGCCAGCGAGGACTATGCGGCCCAGATCGAGGCCATCGGCCGATCTCAGGCCATGATCGAATTCACCCTGGACGGGACCATCGTCAACGCCAACCGCCTGTTCCTGGACGCCATGGGCTATCAGTTAGAAGAGATCGTCGGGCGCAAGCACGCCATCTTCGCCGAGCCGGCCTATCGCGACAGTCCTGAGTACAGCCAGTTCTGGGCCGCCCTGTCGTCCGGCCAGTTCCAGTCCGGCGAGTTCCGGCGCGTCCGCAAGGACGGCGGGGCCGTCATCATCCAGGGCTCCTACAACCCCATCGTCAATCCGGACGGCAAGGTGGCCAAGGTGGTCAAGGTCGCCGTGGACGTGACCCGTCGAGTCGAGGCGGTGGAACAGATCGGCGACGCCCTGACCGCCCTGGCCCAGGGCGACCTGGAGCGCCGCATCACCACGGCCTTCATCCCGGAACTGGACAAGCTGAGAACCGACTTCAACGCGGCCGTCGACGCCTTGCAGGCGACGATGAAAAGCGTCGGCGAGACGGCGGGCGCCATCCGTTCCGGCGCCGACGAGATCGGCGTGGCCTCCGACGACCTGTCGCGCCGCACCGAACAGCAGGCCGCCAGTCTGGAGGAGACCGCCGCGGCTCTGGATCAGCTGACCGCCACCGTCCAGCGCAGCGCCGCCAACGCCCAGCAGGCCGCGACCGTCGCCGCCGGGGCGCGCGGCGACGCCGAACGGTCCGGCGCCGTCATGGAAGAAGCGATCGGCGCCATGGCCGAGATCGAGCGCTCCTCTGGCGAAATCAACCAGATCATCGGCGTCATCGACGAAATCGCCTTCCAGACCAATCTTCTGGCCCTGAACGCCGGGGTCGAGGCGGCGCGCGCGGGCGAAGCCGGTCGCGGCTTCGCCGTCGTGGCGTCTGAAGTTAGAGCCCTGGCCCAGCGGTCGGCTGAGGCGGCGAAAGAGATCAAGGGTCTGATCGCCGGCAGCACCAGTCAGGTGGGCAAGGGGGTGAAACTGGTCGGCGAAACCAGCCAGGCCCTGGCCGTCATCGTGGACCGGGTCGCCGAGATCGACGGCCTGATCACCGAAATCGCCACCTCGGCGCGCGAACAGTCGACCGGCCTGGCCGAGGTCAACACCGCCGTGAACCAGATGGACCAGGTCACCCAGCAGAATGCGGCGATGGTGGAGGAGTCGACAGCCGCCTCCCATTCGCTTCGCCAGGAGACCGAGAACCTCGCCTCGATGATCGGGCGGTTCCGCCTGGGCGCCGGATCAAACGTGCTCGCCGCCGCTCGCCCCGCCTCGCCGCCCCGTCCCGCGCCGGTGAAGCTGGCCGCCGTCGCCGGCCGTCAGACCGCCGCCGCCCAGAGCGTCGAGGCGGACTGGGAAGAGTTCTAGAACCCGATCGTTCGGCCGGCGCCGCGCAGCGGTTCCGGCCAAAGCGTCAGTCAAGCGCTCGCTTGGATTTTCAGCCGATCAGGCCCTGGGACCGGACGCAGCGGGCGGGCGTCGACGCGGGGCGGGCTTGAGCTTGCGCCCCTCCTGCTCAGACAGCCGTTCGACCGCCGCGCCGATCTTTTCGAGCGTTCTCTGGGTCACGGCCAAGTCTTCGGCGCCGACAGACTCGAGAATCTGCTCCTGAACGCAGGACAGGCACTTAGACCAGACGTCATGGGCCGACCGTCCCTCGGCGGTGATCTGCAATAGATGCGCCCGTCGGTCGCCGATCAGGGTCTGACGGCTCACCAACCCCGCCGACAGCAGGGCGGCCGTGCGGGTGGACATGACCGCCTCTGACACAGCCAAAAGGTCGGCGGCCTCGCGCTGGGTCAGGCCGGCAGGCCGGTTCTGCAACAGCGTCAGCACGGCCAACTGGCCGACGCCGAAGCCGGCTTCGGCCAAAACCTCGTCCAGGTGGGCGGCCCACCGCCGCGCCAGGATCGCAACCGTCAGCCCCAGGGTGTTGCCGACGTCGCCCTTGCCGCAGTCGCCGCAGTTCGCGTCCGGGCCATGACCTGCGCAGGTCGTAGGATCGCCACAGACGAGGGGTCGATCTTCTGGCGCGGCGAGTCGGGCGCCGTCGTGCATGTCAGGTTTCCTCCTAGCCTGACAGTTTCACCCAAAGACCCTGCACGCAATAAGGATTTTCCCGAGTGGGCGGGGTATGTAATCGTCAACAGACATTGTCGGGCCAAGTTAAGGCTGTCGTGGGATAAGCCCGGCCACGCCTGAATGATGGGCGATCGGCAAGACCCTGTCCCAGGTTAAAGCCGCCACCGCAAGGCCGCGCAACATGACGGTGTCACCACAGGCGCCGCTCATGAGACGCTATAAAAATAACAGACTAGGCATCCCGCAGAACCTGGATACCCTTCAGCGGTCAGGGTCAGCGTGTTGGGTCAATCGCGCAGTCGCTTGTCCCCCGGTCGCCATTGCAGTCGCCGCGCTCGTCTACGACACTCAATGCACCCTCGCGGCTGCCTGGCGTCTCATACGAGGCGAGATAGGCGACGAGACCCTGGATTTCCTGAACGGTCGCTGTTTGCGTGGTCGGAGCGACCGGGACCGCCGTGATCGTCAAGCTGTTGCCGATGAATGTGAGTTGGTAGTTCGCCGAGGCCGCAAGGCTTCCCTGGGTGATGGCGTAGGCGCCTGGCGCCTCGCCTGGGGACCGTGTAAGCGCGCCGGTCAGCGCATCGCCGGTTACAAGACTGCCGGTAGTGACGGCGTAGGTTAGCGCGGGATCCGGCGCGCCCTGGGTTTTGGAAACCGCGTCGGCGGACACGGTGATCGACCGTCGAAGGATGGTCGCAAGAGTCGATGCGGGCACGGTGAGAGTATAGTTGCCAGCATCGGCGCCGGTCAGGCCGACGCCGCTGACCGTCACGGTCTTTCCGGTTCCGGCGTTGGCGTCGGTGAAGGCGAAGGATCCGGCGGTGGCGCCGACGCTGTCACCGCCGAGCACGCCGTTCAATGTCACCGTTCCCGCGGCCGCCGTCGTGCCGTCATAGGTCTTGTTAGACGCAGACACATTGGCGGTGATCGCACGCTGAAGGATGTCGGCCAGGGCCGTAGCGGGGATGGTCACGGTGTAGTTGCCCGCATCCGCCCCCGTCAGACCGACGCCGCTGACCGTCACCGTCTTGCCGGTTGCGGCGTTGCGGTCGGCGAAGGTCCAGGTTCCCGCCGTCGTGCCGACCGTATCGCAGCTGACGACGCCCGACAGGGCGACCGAGCCGGAACCGGCGGTCGTGCCGTCATAGGTCTTGTTCGAGGCGGTCAGGGTGACGGTCAGACTGCGCTGAAGAATGTCGGCCAGGGCCGTGGCGGGAATGGTTACGGTGTAGTTGCCCGCATCCGCCCCCGTCAGACCGACGCCGCTCACCGTCACCGTCTTGCCGGTTCCGGCGTTGCGGTCGGCGAAGGTCCAGGTTCCCCCCGTCGCGCCGACCGTATCGCCGCTGACGACCCCCGACAGGGCGACCGAGCCGGAGCCCGCCGTCGTGCCGTCATAGGTCTTGTTCGAGGCCGTCAGGGTGGCGGTCAGACTGCGCTGAAGGATGTCGGCCAGGGCCGTGGCGGGAATGGTTACGGTGTAGTTGCCCGCATCCGCCCCCGTCAGACCGACGCCGCTCACCGTCACCGTCTTGCCGGTTCCGGCGTTGCGGTCGGCGAAGGTCCAGGTTCCCCCCGTCGCGCCGACCGTATCGCCGCTGACAACGCCAGACAGGGCGACCGAGCCGGAGCCCGCCGTCGTGCCGTCATAGGTCTTGTTCGAGGCGGTCAGGGCGCTCGTCAGGGCCTTGGGCGTGACGGTGATCTGGCCGGTGTTGCTGAAGGCGAAGGCGTAGCCGCTGTTGCTGGTGAGCGTGCCCTGCGCGGCGGTGACGGCATAGGGCCCGCCAGCGACGGAGGCGCGCTCCGCTGATCCGGTAGAGCTGATCGCAGCTGCCCCGCTGAAGGCCGTCGCCGCCGTATCGGCCAGGAAGGCCCCCGCCACGCCCGGATGATAGCCGCTGACGGTGTAAAGGGCGCCCACCGAACCCGTCAGATCGGTCCCATAAACCTTGCTCGTGGAAAGGGTAGTGACCGTCAATGTGGGCTGGACGGCGAAGACGTAGCGGTTGCCGCTCAGACCCGCTGGCGCTCGTGTCGCCAAGGTTCCGTTCCAGAGGGCCGTGGAGCCGCTGTCCAAACCGCCGAAAGTGCTGGAGTTCGGAGACGCCGCATAAATCGTCCACTTGCCCGAGGCGGCAAGCGCAGAAGAGCCCGACTGGTTGATGAAGTCGCCGTCGGTGGAAAGGACGATGTCGCGCCCGCTTGCGATCCCCGAGGGGCTGAACGACAAGGCTCCTCCGGTGGTGCGGACCAAGATGTCGCCGGCGCCGGCGTTGACGCCGCCCGTCACCGTCAGCCCACCCTCATCAACGAGCGAAAAGCCGTTGGCCGTAAAGACGTCGAGATCGCGAACACGGTTGACGGCCGCCGTCAGATCGGTGGCCCCGCCTGATCCCCCCATCAGATTACCCGTGATCCGGCCCAGGGCGCTCTGGCTGATCGTTCCGCCGGCATGGAGCGAAACCGTGGAGGTTCCTGCATCGAGCGCCGCGTTGAGCACGATGTCCGAACTCGCCCCGCTCGCCGACAGGGTGATTCCGCTGGCGGTGATCGGCGCCTGCACCGTCAAGTCGCCCGTGGTGGTCAGCGAGACCCCGGTGGCTCCGCCGTTGAGCGCGCCGCTGACCGTCAGGCCGCCTGTATCGACCAGGCTCAAACCGTTCGCGGTGGACGCGCCCAGGGCGCCGATCGCATTGGCCGCACCATTCAAGGTCACGCCGTTGATCGCCGAGATCGTCAGGACTCCCGCCGTCAGGGCTCCGGCGGTCTGAGAAATTCCGTCGCTGGACGTCAGGCTGAGAACCCCGTCCGCTCCGGTCTCGGTCAGATCGCCGCCGAGCTGGAGCGACTGCCCCGACAGATAGAGGCCGTTGCCCGCGGTGAGCGTCCCCACCACGTTGACGGCGCCGCCGTTCTCGGCGGTAATGCGAAGTTCATCCGGCGCGCTGAGCCCGCCCAGGGTTACGCCGAAGGCCATGTCCTGAATGATGAACTTGCCGATCCCCGAAGCCGCGTTGAGGAAGACCGGCGAAAAAGCGGCGCCTCCGGTCCAGTCCGGCGCCTTTAGGGTATAGTTCTGACCCACCTCGACCGAGACGGAAACAGTGGTCAAATTGCCTGACTCCAGCCGCACGCTTCCGGTGGGGACTGAGATAAGGTCGTTGATGATCACTTCATCGGACGCAATCACGTTCAGATCGCCCCCGGAAACCGTGGCGGCGCCGATTGTCACATCCCCTGCGGGAGCCCCCGTCGGTGTTTGCAACGCCCCTCCGGCGATGAAGTGGCGACTGAAGGACTCCTCTCCCGCTGCGTAAAGCACGACGTCGCCATCGACGAACTCCACTGCGTCAGCCGCCGAACCGCCCAACAGAATGGAGCCGAGACCGCCGTTGTAGCCGGCGGCGATCAGATAGGTGCGTCCTCCGGCGGCAGCCGACGCGGTGTCGAAGCGCGCTTGGGATCCGACGCTGATTGCGGTGTTCTTGTCGGTACCCGTTGCGACGGTGAGCGCAAGATAGGCGTCGAGATCGCCGTCGAAGACGAGCGTCGCGTCACGCGCGGCGATCAGGGCGATGCTGCCGCTGGCGGTCGCGCTGCCTGAGAAGTTGATTTCGGGGCCCACCACGGTCACCGCGCCGGCGGCGGCGTTCAGCGCCGCGCCCCCGTTCACCGCGACGGAGCCGCCCACGCCGGTGAAGTTGAAACTGCTGTCGTTGTCAAAGATATCGGCGTCGGTCAGCCCTAGAGACGACAACAACAGTCCGCCGACGTTGAGAACCGCGGTCCCTCCCACCGCTACGCCGGAGGAATCGAGAAACCAGACCTGGCCGTTGCTGTTGACGGCGCCGTTGATGATCGTGCCGCCTCCGCCCAGAACCCGATTGACGGCAATGCTCGTCGAGCCGCTCTGGTTGAAGTTCAGCGTGTCGCCGGGCGCCAGATTGAAACCGTTCCAGTTCAAAAGCGTCCGCGAGCCGCTCAAAGTGATGGTCGAGGTGTCGGCGCCGCCGGTGTTGGACGCCGCGCCCGAGAAGACGGTCGCCGATCCCGATCCGTTATAGGTGTTGGAGACGGTTCCGGCGGCCGTGCTTCCACCGCCGGCTGCGATCTGGGCCGAGGCCGGCGCCGCCAACGCCAGCAAAAGTGCGACGGGGGCCGCGGCGCTCAGAAGAAGCGAGACGCGACGACGAGCGGCGTGAGCGTTGTTCATGGCGAGCCTCAACGGAACGAGAAGGTGGTGGAGAGCGACAGCAGCAGCCGATCCTTCGGCCGGACCGCGCCGGGGAACGGCGCGTTCTGCGGCGCCGCATAGACCAGGCTGACCTGCCCCCTGCGTGTGCGGGCGCGCACCCCGGCGCCGACGGACCAAGGCCGGCTGTCGTAGCCGAAGGCGTCCTGGTTCCACAGCTTGGCCGCATCGACGAAGCCGAAGACGGTCCAGACCGCCTGGGCGGACGCCGCCTCCCAGCCCGCCTCGATCTGGGTCGCCAGGGCCCGATCGCCGGACGCCGCTCCCGGATCAAAGCCCCGTCCTACGGTGTAGGATCCCACCTGGAACTCTTCATAGGCCGGCAGCGGATCCGGCGCCCACTGCCCCAGCAAAGCCGCCGCCGCATAGAGGCCGCGTCCCGGCGACAGGACGACGTCCTTGCGGATCGAGGCTTGACCTCGAACCGAGGTGAAGTCCGGCCGCCCCTCGGGCCGCGACAACAAGGGATCGCCGGCTTCGCTGGCGCCGAAAGCCTCCAGACCTTTGCGCAACTCGGCTTGGAACCCGCCTTGAAGCCCCGGCGTCTGCCTCGGCCGCCAGGTGGCGACGACCTCGGCGGAAAGGACCCGCAGGCTTTCCTCGAACAGGGCGGTCGCATCGCCGTTCGGCTGGCGGAAGGCGCCCAGATCGTTCTTCTGATCCACCCACTCCAACCGGGCGCCCACATCCATGCGCAGGGGCCGAGTGAGGACGACCGGATACCGGACGCCGAGTCGGCCGACGGTCGAGCGTCCCTCTAACTCTAGCGGCGCCAGGGCGCCGCCGGGCTCGGATTCGCTGTAGGCCACATCGCCCAGAACGGTCAGGCCGGAGGCTCCAATACGGAATTCCTCCAGCAGTTGGACCACTCGTTGATCGCCTTCCAAACCCGAGAACAGGATCAGGCTGGTGCGCTCGGCGAAGGCGGTGAAGCTGTTGGCGTCAAGGCGGATCGAGGCGCCCTCGCGCCCGACTTCTTCTGAACCGAAGTTCTGGCCGCTCAGGGTGACGTCCAGCTTCCGCCGAGGGGCGAAGGCCGCCACGGCTTCCAGACCATTGGCTTCGCCCGTCTCCGCGCGACGGATGCTGAAAGACGGGTCGGCGCCGGGAATGTCGCGAACCAAGAGAAAGGCGCGTTCGACTTCGCGCCAGCGCGTCGCCCGTTCCGTTTTCAGAGCGCTCAGATAGTCGGCGGCAAGGGCGGCCGCAGGGCCCAGTTTGTCGGCGTCAATCACGGAGGCGCTGACCACTCGACCTTCGGTCACGGTGATCACCAGGACGCCGCCCGTCATCCGCTGTTGGGGCAGATCCACCCGCACCAGGGCTTCGCCCTCAGCACCGTACAGGGCGGCGACGCGGTCCCGAGCGACGCAGAGCACCGACAGATCGCTGTCCTTACCGATCAGATCCGCCACCGCGCTTTGAATCTCGGCGTCGGAGATCAGGCTGGCGCCCTGCGCCTCGATCCGCGTCAGGGTCGTGCGACCTTGACCTGTGAAGGGGCATTGTCCGGGCTGGTACAAGGTTGCGGGATCAACCACCGGTGCGGCCACCGGGCGGGCCTGACGCGCCGGATCGATCTCTTCGCGGGTCTGGCCGGGGACGACCTGGGCTGAGGCGACGCCTGGGGACAGGAACAGCGCGACGGCCAGGGTCGATGCGCCTCCCATAAGTCGCCAAGAGGCGCCGCGCCTTGCAATACCACCCATCACGCCTGCCCTCTCCCCAACCGCCGTAAGGCGGCGATCCAGTCCTTGTTCGCTGAACTAGACTCCCTCACTCTTGTCTGCATCTACAATCTTGTAGAGGTTTCGGTCGATCCAGGAGACTCGCGCCAGAGAAGGACAACGCAGTGATGAATCAGCATTCGCGCACCGGCTCAGAGCCTCTAGCGTGACCGAAGAGGATGTCGCGACGGCGACCGCCGCCTTCCAGGGCGTGGGCTTGGGGGACCGGACCTGGGTGGAGGCGCTGGAAGGCCTGGCCAGGCTGACCGGTTCAAAGGGCGGCGAACTGATCGGCCTGGGTCGAGAGGCGGCGGTGCCGTTCAACTGGATGACGGGCTTGCCGCCGGAAGCCTCCGCCGAGTTCGTGACGGCGGGCGGCGGCGACCCGCGCGTGAACTCGCGCGTTCGAATCGGCATGGCGGCGCCCGAGATGGCGGTGCTCGACGAAACGGCCTTCACCAGCGCGCAGGACGCCGCGCGCTTTCCGGAATACGGCGCCTGGTTGCGTCGGCATGATCTGGCCTTCGCCTGCCTGTCCCCGCTGCTGCGCCAGGACGACCTGCTGGTGGGTCTGGCGCTGATGCGGAGCGAGTCTCAGGGCAATGTGACAGTGGAACAGCGTCGGGCCTTCGCAACCGTCGTTCCTCACGTCCGCGCCGCCGTCCGGACCCAGATCGCCCTGGACGCGCGAGGATTGAACCTCGCCCTGGGCCTTCTAGATACGCTTTCAAACGCCATCCTCATCTGTGACGGGCACGGTCGAGTCCTGGCGCTCTCCCCCGCCGCTGAGGCGATGGCGACGTCGGGCGAGATCCTGCGCGTGACGCGCGGCATGGCGGCCGGCGCTCGCGATGCGGACACCGCCGCCCTTCGCACCGCGATCGCTGCGGCGGCGGCGAGCACCGGCGGCCTCCGGCCGCCGCCCCGACCCGTCGTGCTGCGCGACGCCAGAGGAGACCGGCCGACCCTTGCCGAAGTCTGTGCCGCACCTGGAGACTATGCCCTGAGGTTCGGGGCCGCCGCCCTGGTGGTCATTCGCCCGCCGCGACAGGAGGAGGCGCGCCTTGTCGCCGCAACACGCAGCTTGTTTCACCTGACCAGGGCAGAGGCGGAAGTCGCCGCCAAACTAGCCGCCGGAATGGGACCCCAAGCAATCGCCGAAGCCAACGGCGTCGCCGTCGGAACGGTACGCACACATGTACGCCGCATATTCGAGAAATGCGGCGTGCGGAGCCAACTGGAACTCGTGGCGCTTCTGGCGCGACTTTAATGACGACGACTATGTCGGCGTCCCCATCCTGGCGACCGGCGAAGTCGGAGCGCCGGATCGCGACCGCGCTGGCGATCCGTTGCGACTGGCTGTTCTGAAGCCCCGGGCGTGGCGCCGTGAACGCCTGACGCCCGCCCGCGTTCGTCAGTGAGCTCATGGATCAAAGGTTCGCTATGACGGACTACACCCTCTATTATTGGTCCCTGCCCTTTCGGGGGCAGTTCGTTCGCGCGGTTCTGGCCTATTCCGGCAAGACTTGGCGGGAGCCCGACGACAGAGAGATTTCCCGCTTGATGGAGGGGCCGGTCCGCGCCATGCCAGTGCCCTTCATGGGGCCGCCGGTTCTTATCGACGAACAGAATAAGGTCGCGCTCTCCCAAATGCCGGCCATTCTCCTCTATCTCGGCGAAACTCTCGATTTGCTGCCGGCAACGCCCGGGGCTCGGGCTTTGACGCTCAAGATCATCAATGACGCCAATGATGTGATCGACGAACTCACGCTCGACGGCGGCCGTCAGATGTGGACAAACCCGCGATGGGCCGACTTCGAGCCGCGTCTGAGAAAATGGATGTCCCTCTGGGAGGAGACCGGCCGACGTCACGGCCTAACGGGGACCTCCGGCTTCTTGCTCGGCAGCGCAAAACCACAGATGGCGGATCTTGTGACAGCGACGCTCTGGGCCACCCTGGCCGACCGGTTCCAGCCCCTTGAGGACTTGATCAGGGATGCCGCACCGATGACAGCGGCCCTGTCCAGGAGGGTGGCCGCCCTCTCGCCCTTGGCCGACTTGGCCAATAAGGCGCGGTCAGATTACGGGGACACCTGGAGCGGCGTGACGTGACCCCCGTTTCTCATCCAGCCATAACGAGAGTCCTAGGTTGATCTGAGCTGTGATCGGCTGGGTTGGCAAGAGGCCGGTCTGCGCAGCCATCAACCAGCGCAGCAGGCCGGCCGATG